>MDTE01202979.1_pt1 | contig 121271 bp, 111 predicted proteins | sample 811231 | NCBI WGS metagenome assembly MDTE01 (sample SAMN05326651, study PRJNA326480) | marine metagenome | isolation source: seawater | place: Indian Ocean: Red Sea | collected 2010 | reverse complement strand
AGGTGGCACTGCACATACTCCTGATGAAGGTGGCACTGCACATACTCCTGATGAAGGTGGCACTGCACATACTCCTGATGAAGGTGGCACTGCACATACTCCTGATGAAGGTGATGATTGGGATGATGATTTTGATGACGAAGATGATGAGGATGCCGACTGGGATGATGAGCCGGAAGAAGATCCCCTTGATCTAGACGAGGAAGACGAAGACGAAGAAACAAATGTCTAGATTGTAGTCAGAATTAGAAGCAATGACGCCTCACCCTTACTTTGGGTGAGGCGTTTCGTTTTGCGTGTTGTTGAATATATGTGACAATTTATCATATCGATTGCTGTTGAATACCCTATGATTCCGATTAAGTTAGAGCTAACCAATTTTCTGCCATATAAGGATACTCAAACCTTGGATTTTAATGGTATTCATGTTGCCTGTTTAGTTGGTGATAATGGGTCTGGAAAATCATCCTTGCTTGAGGCAATGGTTTGGGCACTGTGGGGTAAAGCCCGAGATGGTAAACGTAGTGACGATGAACTCATACATCATGGTGAGACTGAGATGCGAGTTTTACTTATATTTCAACTTACAGGTAATAAATATCGAATAGTTAGACAGCGTAAGGTTGGAAAGAGTGGCCAGCTTGTTCTGGCACTACATGTATATGACAATTCTACAGAAAGTTGGCGGGATTTGTCAGAAGCTGGTAGTCGTCAAACTCAGCGAAAAATAGACGAACTACTCTGCATAGATTACGATACTTTTATGAATTCAGCATTTGTTGCTCAAGGTCGTGCGGATGAATTTACCATTAAGTCTCCATCTAATCGGAAGGCTGTATTAGCAAGTATTCTTGGTCTTGATCAATGGGACATATTTCAGGATCGTGCTCGTCAATATAGTACTGATTTAAATGAAGATTTGCGTATATTGGATAGTGACATTGAATCAATTGATCGTGATTTGAGTAGCCGATCTGATGCTGAAAGTGAGTTGTCAAAAGCTGAAGCAAGTTTGGCGGAAATAGAGAAAAAGACGCGTGTGGCTGAGAAAGATATGGCAGATGTGGAACAAGCACGTCAAGGTTTGGCTCACACTCGTAGAGTAATAGATGACTTAACTGCGCGTATAAGACAAGATGAAAGTGAATTGTCAAGTGTGGAAAGTGAACTTAGTTCTTATTCGTCAGAAGCTGATAAGACATTATTAGAGGCTGAACTCGATAATATAAAATCGCGTTTATCTTCTCTTAAAACAGTAGAAATCGAATCCAAAGATGTACTTCGGCAAAGAACCGAAGCATCCGAATATAGTGCTCGTTTAAAGGGTGAAAACAAAATACTTGAATCGGAGGGAAACAAATTAAAATCCCGCATAAAAATGTTAGACACTGCAACTGAGCCTATTTGTCCCACTTGTGGTCAAGTACTTGAAGGGGATTCAGTAATGGTGCATTTGCAGACTGAATTGAAAGAAAGACGCAGTCGTTATTCGACGCAGCGTGATTCTTATGAAAAATTGGATGAAAAAGTTAGGAGTCTAGACAAGACATTGTCAAATTTAGATCAGACATTGAAAGAGCAAAATAAGTTAGAGAGACGTTTAGCTGAAGTTGAATTGCGGATTTCAAACACTGTCAAAATGAGTGAAAATTTTGCAAGTATGGAGGCGCGTCGTAAAAGGTGGCAAGATAACCTAGTTGAGGATCGCAACAAACTTAATGAAATGGAGATTGAACAAGCAAGGCATACGTCAAGTATTCAGGCATCCGAGGAACGACAAAAACATCTGAATGATTTGAGAGGCCAACAGCGACTTTGGACTGAAAAGGTTGGTAGTGCTAGGCAGAAAATTTCTGCTCTAGATAATCTTGTGGAGCGACGTAAGTCTCGCGTTGTCGAGAGAGACAGAGTAGCCGATCAGATTGGTATTTACAGTGAATTGTATGACGCTTTTGGTAAAGAGGGAGTACCTGCAATGATTATCGAGGCAGCTGTTCCAGAAATAGAAAATACGACTAACGAACTGCTTGGAAAGATGACCTACGGGAGAATGAATGTACGATTTGATACCCAAAGGGCTTTAAAGTCAGGTGATACTAAAGAGACGCTTGATATTAAAATAGCTGATGATCTTGGTACACGTAACTATGAGCTTTATAGTGGAGGGGAATCTTTTCGAGTGAATTTTGCTATTCGTATAGCTTTAAGCAAGTTGTTAGCACGGAGATCTGGCGCACAGTTACAGACTGTTGTGATTGATGAAGGATTTGGTACTCAGGATTCACTTGGAAGACAGAAGCTCGTTGAAGCTATTAATACTATTCAGGACGACTTTAAGCGTGTTTTAGTAATAACACACATTGACGAACTAAAGGATATTTTTCCCGTTCGAATCAATATAGTCAAGACATCTGAAGGTTCAAAGATAGCTCTTGGTTAAATTTGGAAATAGTGTAATGCAAAAACAAGTGTGGTGCTGTAGGATTGCCTAAGCCACCTCAACTTTTTCCTCAGCTGGCACTTCATTCTTGTTGTTCTTAGCTTTATTTGTTTTGCTTGTTTTTTTCTCAGATATTGCACTGAATTCTAGACCATTATCCTCAGTTGCATCCACATTCACACAATCCCCATTGCTGAAATCTCCACGCAGCATTTTCACTGATAAGGGAGACTCAATGTGTTTTTGCATTGCGCGCTTCAACGGGCGAGCTCCAAAGGCTGGATCAAAACCCTGATTGGCTAACCAGTTTCTAGCTGATTCTGTGAGATTTACTGTGAGTCCATATTCTGCTAACCTTTCTTGGATTTCATCCATTTGTAAATCTACTATTTTGCCCATGTCTTCTGAAGTAAGTTGTGAGAATATAATGATTTCATCAATACGATTAAGGAATTCGGGTCTAAATGTGTCTTTGAGTGCTTTTTGAATTTTTGAGTCGTTTTCATCAACGGAATCATTCTTCTGGGAATGGAATCCTACAGATCCTGAACCAGAAGTAAACTCAGTTCCTAAGTTAGAAGTCATAATCAGTACTGTATTACGAAAATCAACAATTCGTCCTTGGCCATCGGTCAGTCGTCCATCATCTAATATTTGAAGCAATGCATTCCACACTTCGGGATGAGCCTTTTCAATTTCATCGAACAGCACAACTCGGTATGGACGTCGACGTACTGATTCTGTAAGTTGGCCACCTTCTTCATATCCTATGTAACCTGGAGGTGCTCCAAATAGGCGTGAAACAGTATGTTGCTCTCGATATTCTGACATATCTATTCGTACTAGTGCATCTTCGTCATCAAACAGGAATTCTGCCAGGGCCTTTGCTAACTCGGTTTTACCAACTCCGGAAGACCCTAAGAATATGAAAGACCCCGTTGGTCGTTTGGGGTCTTTAAGTCCGGACCGTCCACGTCGTATGGCATCTGCAAGTGCACTTATCGCCTTCTCTTGTGCAATTATGCGTTGTTGCAGGCGCTCTTCCATGTTCAGTAATTTCTCTGCTTCAGTTTCAAGCATCTGTGTGAGTGGTATTCCAGTCCAATTTGAAACCACTTCGGCTATATCTTCTGTATCAACTACTTCGTTTAGCTGATGCTCTTGTTCCCACTGGCGACGCATGTCATTAAATTCTGATTCTATGCGTAGGCGTTCTGCCTTGCATTCAGCTGCCCGCTGGTAGTCACGCTCGGAACTAGCTGCATCTTCATCCGACTGCAATTTGTCAATCTCCTTCTTCTTGTCTTTAAGTTCAGGTGGTAAGGAATATAATGCTACTCTGAGTTTGGCAGCTGCTTCATCCATCAAATCAATTGCTTTGTCAGGCAATTTTCTGTCTGTAATATATCTATGGGATAATTTTGTCGCAGCAGTCAGTGCATCTTCGGTGATATTTACTTTATGATGTTCCTCATAACGACTGCGCAAACCTTTGAGCATTTCAACAGTTTGCTCTATATCAGGTTCTTCAACAAAAACAGGCGCAAAACGACGTTCTAGAGCAGGATCTTTCTCTATATGGTTTCTAAATTCATCTAGTGTAGTAGCTCCAACACATTGGAGTTCTCCCCGTGCTAAGGCTGGTTTTAGCATATTGCTAGCATCCATGGCGCCTTGTGCTGCGCCTGCACCTACAACTGTATGTAGCTCGTCTATGAAAAGTATTATGTCGCCCTGACCTTCCTGTATTTCTTCTATTGCTGCCTTGAGACGTTCTTCAAACTCGCCTCTAAATCTTGATCCGGCTATCATTGATCCTAGGTCAAGTGCTACAACAGTTTTGCCGCTAAGAATTTCTGGCACATCATTGTCTGCTATTTTTTGAGAAAGACCTTCGAGTATGGCTGTTTTTCCTACGCCGGCTTCGCCAATCAGAACAGGATTATTTTTAGTGCGTCTCGAAAGAACTTGTATGACTCTCAATATTTCATCATCACGTCCAATCACAGGGTCAAGTTTTCCAGAACGAGCAAGTTTTGTGAGGTCACGGCTGTATTTTTCTAGTATTTTGTATCTAGATTCTGCTTGTGGCGTTGTAACTCGTTGGCCACCACGCAATTCTTTAATGGCACTATGTACTCGATCTGGATTTACACCTGCTTCTGATAGTATGCGAGCCACATTCGTGTTTCGTTCCGACAATATAGATAGGAAGATGTGTTCGGTAGATATAAATTCATCTTTAAGATTATTGGCTTCTTCATTTGCCAAATCAATGATGCGTTTGACGCGTGGTGTGATAAATACTTGGCCAGCACCACCACCATATACTGCTGCCTTGGGACTGGCTCTCAAAACATCATCGAGGCGTTGTTTGATCAGCTCATCTTCCACGTTTAGCATATCCAATATTTGAGGGATAACTCCTTCGGGTTGCTCGAGAAGTGCTAGGAGAATATGCTCGGTATCAACTTGATTATGGCCGTACCGCTGCAGAATTTCATATGCTCTAGCTGCTGCGTCCTGTGCACGTTCCGTAAAGCGATCGAATCTCATCATGTCAATATACCTATTATTATCTGTGTATTGATAGCTACATCAAGCAAATATCATAAAATTTCGTTTCATCTATTTTATTATAAACGTAATGTGTATGCAAAATATTAGCCTTATCTATACAAAGTGTTAGATATTATCATTGATAATCTTGTTTATTCAATGAACTCATCCATTCGTGTCGCTCATAATTGATAATATTATCAAAACTATCGTATTCGAAGTGGTATATAGATGCTGGCGCACCATTTATCACGAGTGGTCCAACAACATGTATGTTTTGCACTACTTCACTAGAACTAAAAACCCAATCCCTTCGTTTCCATTGCAACTCGCCCTCATCGCATTCACAGATTGTTTCAGATTGAACTCGAGCAGTGTAAAGCGCGAGTGTTCCGTGGATATTTGGAGAAAACCAATTAAGTAAACCGCCGAATCTAGCACTAGTCAGTACTATACCAGCTTCTTCATGTACTTCTCGTAAGCAAGCTTGCAAAGGAGTTTCATTCTTTTCAATTCGGCCTCCTACTCCATTCCAAAGACCCTCATTAGGGGGATTGTATCTATGCAGCATCAGGATGTTTTCATTGCTAGTTATAAAACAAAGCGTATGACTTACTATTGAGATATTAGTAAATTTATGCACCAGATTTATCCAAAATATCTAGATCCGCTAACGCATCTGATGAAGACAGTAGCTTGGCTGGACCAGCAATTTGTCCTGGTATGATGTCTAGCTCTAAATCTAATAGGGAAATGTTATGCATTACTTCATCTTGATAATCTGAGTGAGTTAGAAAAACCGTACTCGGACCTGTATCGCTTGAGAAGTACACAGGAACATTTTTCGCTCGAAGTCGATGACACATTTGAAAGAGCAAAATATTTTGGGGTTCCCATGCAATCAATGGGTTGGATGAATTTGTAGTCATTGAAACCCCGTGGAGGCGCATACTATCTTTCTCAGCTAACTGTGCCACTGATTCCCAATCCAGACTATAGATAGCATCAATACATTTCATAGTCTCTTGGGCGCGATTCTCAATCCAATTTCTAAAAAAGGGACTGTGTACGGCTGTTTTGTGTGCTTGATCCGTTACTAAACCTATTCTGGATTCTATGGGCACTGTAATCAAACACATATCATCTAATTGGTTTTCATTATCAATTCGGATAGCAAAGCAGTCATCATGCGCAATGCCTGGATAAGATAACCAGAGGGCTAAACCACCTACAGCGCTACGACAAGCTGAGCCAGACAATAGGCGAGCGGTACTACTCACAAGCCTCAGGTCATTAGATGTTTCTTTGCCAAGCAAAGCTGCTATAGCAGCTTTAGCTAGAGCAGCACCTGCAGCTGCGCTCGTACCTAATCCTTTACCATGACCTCCTCCTTTGACGACGTTTTTTGAACGCACAGTTGCCCTGCTGTTACTACCTGCTAATTGACGTACGAAATCTAATATTTTTACAACTCTATTAAGCTTATTGCCATAAATTGGCTTTCCATTTATATGGAGATTGTCTTGTGCTGTTGTTCCACTAAAATCCACATGGGTAATTGTATAGGCTGCATCATTGTTAACGGAAATGCTCGGCATGTAAGCTGTACGCCATTCAGAGTCAGCAAGACCATGATATTTCAATACGCCTTGCATAGCATATGCTTTGGATGCAGCACTTCCGTTTCCATTGGGTTTGTAGCTTTTGCTGATAGGTTGAGGTGTCGGAATGTTGTTTCTATCCAATAATGATAGGATATCTTTGACAACATTTTTCATGTTAGACGAATACTCGTCGTAACCTGGGGGAATAAATGTTCTGACCGATTGTGCGAAGTTATGTTTATTATCGATTGTTTCTTGCTCACTCATTACATTTTAGATTTTGTACAGATCTATTGCATTTTTCACTCAAAGTTATCCTATTGTAGCTTAGAGTGCAAATGACGATCATTGTAATTAGTTAGTGTGACGTAGTTTTTTCAACAAAATATTACTAAGAACTGGTGAATTTGTAGGGTGAACTTGTGGTGGTGCATTTTCAGTGTGATCCACATGGTTGTCTTTTGTTAGCTAATTACAACCATATGGATCATCAATGCATTGATTGGTCTACGTTTTGTGACTTTATTCGCTTGGGATTGTGAGCGCTTGCCCAACGTATATCATGAAAGGTTCTGATATATCGTTGGCTGCCGATAATGCATCTACAGACACTCCAAGTTTTTGTGAGATAGAAAACATTGTATCACCTGCATTTACCTCATATGTATCAGATGATACAGCATTGGCTGGGGCCATTATAGATGTTGCGTTTTCATCTTCTACAGTATTGCTTTCTACAGGAGTATTGCTTTCTACAGGTGCTTGTTCTTCAATAGAAATTTCCGGTTGATTTGCACCTGGAATAACTAATTCTTGACCAGGATAGACTTGCTGATTTGCTCCTATAACAGGATTAGCTTGTAGCAAAGCCATTGGCGTAATATTGAACATACGGGCTATTTTGTATACCCAATCACCAGATTGTACAGTGTATGTTCCAGGACCAGCTCCTACAATTGTTTCTGCCATGGCTTCCGAGTTTTCCGTTACTGTATCTTGTTCTGCCATTGTTACGGAATCAGTGCTTTCTTCTGATTCGTCCCCAACAGCAGTCTCGGTCGTGACTTCACCATCGGAATCAGATTCTTCCACCGTAGGATTTTCAGCATCTTGTTGCTCTTCATTGGTATTGTTTGTTTCATCAATATCATCATCGAGCAATGCTTGCATGCTGGAGTCTGAGTCTTCTATGCTGGTATCAGAGTCGCTCATTTCATCAACTGCGACTTCTTCAACAGTGGAATCGTCAGGCAATATGCCTTCTGTGGCTGAGCGGTTGCAACTTACCAGTAACACTGATGCAACTAAGATTAATGACAGCACCAATGTATAGTATTTTGAGTAATAGTGTTTCACAGCGTACCTCCTTACTGAACGAATACAAGCCGCCATCTATCTTGCCTAACTAAATTCGGCCTGATACATAGGGTAAACCAAACAATATTGTTTAGCATAACCTGATGGATGCAAGAGATATGCCAACTTTAGTAACAATTTGGAAAGGGATGTTTAATGGTTGTCGTCAGGAATAATTGTTCCTGGCTGAGACATTTCAACAATTTCACCATGGTGATTTACCATGATGCGGAAGCCGAGCATACCAAGCCATTGTCTAGCTCCGCTGGGAAGACCTTGTTCCAGCAACATGTCCATGTGATCATCAATGTTGTTTAGTGATGAATCGATCATTGCTTTGGTAAACAGATCATCCTGGCCCGACATTTGCAGAGCACTATCACTGATTACATCTTTATGGTTGATAATCTGATTGCGTAACTCGCGAAGCACAGCTCGATCTATTTTGTCTGCAGATACGTGGCGGTGGAATCCATCATCATTGATTACGTAATGTGCTTCATCTCCCACATGAGTTGTACTTACAGTCTCATTAGACTCACTTACTATTAAACCGTGGAAAAGTGGTTGTCTACTCATTGTTCAATTTGTTCTCTCGATGAAATTATATATATACAGACAATCTCTTACAAGCTACATTAAAGTTTACGTTGTCTTTTGATGATCCAGTCTTTTAGTATGTCAGGTAAGAAGCGTGCAAATATATCTGCCACAAATCCACTAACACCAATTCGGTAGCGTCTATGCGGTCTTCTCGACATTAGAGCATGTACCACTGCCCGCACAACCACATCAGGTGTACTCATAGATTGTTCAATATTGTTTTCCCTTTGTAGTGCAGCTTCAAATGCTGAACCATAAAGCACTTTCGCTTTTTGAGGTAGTTTGTCAATCATCAATTTGGTAGCTTCGATAGATTTGCTCCATATGGGAGTAGAAATTGGTCCGGGTTCAATTACAGACACATTAATATCCCATGGCATTAGTTCCAGTCTCATAGAATCTGACAAAGCCTCCAAAGCAAATTTAGAGGCAGCATATGGACCAAGAAAAGGCGTGGCTACTCTGCCACTTACAGAACTCATGTTAATAATACGGCCTTTACTCTCACGTAATAGTGGCAGTAAAGCCTGAGTGACAGCTATATGACCGATAACATTAATTTCTAATTGTGCTCGCAGTGCATCAATTGGAATAAACTCAAGAGGACCAGCAACAACTATGCCGGCATTGTTAATAAGTCCATATAATCCGACAGATTTTAGTGTTGATTTAATCATGTTGGTCGCACTAAGGATGCTGTCGGATTTAGCTATGTCGATGTAGATAGTGGTCAAGCTAGCGCTTGAAGCCTGTTGCAAAGATAGGGCATCAGCCTCGGTGCGTACGCCAGCAAATACTTGGTAACCCAATTTGTCTAGGTGCAAAGCACATGCTTTTCCTATCCCAGTAGATGCTCCTGTGATTACTACACTCTTAGAATGCATAGATTTTGCCATATTAGTATCGTTTCAAACCAAATCAATTGGCGAAAATCAGTTTATCATAATTGTCAGCCTTAGTTGGTTATCAGTTGAAAGTTTGTCTGTAAGCTGGCAGGTGTTATACTCAAGTAAAAAGTAATTGCATAGGAGTATAAATATGCGGTTGATTAGTTTTTTGTCAGGTGTTTTATGCGGTGCAGCAGTTGGTGCTGTGGCGATATTGTTGCTTGCACCGACTTCAGGTAGTGAGATGCGAAAAAGTGTGATGGTCAAGGTAGGAAGTATCGTTGACAAGTAAAGAAAAAACATATCATAAGAACCATATCTTTCAATATCTTATATCCTTATATAAGCAAATATTCATAATTACATTTGTGTAAACAAGTATTCCTTCAGCGTATCTCAATGTAATAGCTAGCTAGTTCGGTGGTATATGGCGTTGTGGCAGCAACAACAATTGTTGTACCAACATCAATGTAGAACTCTGCCTTTCCATTTGTTAATTCTACCGTAGTTACCTCTTGTGATTTTTGATTTACTAATTGTAATGACCAGCTTTGAGGTAGTGTGTTGTCAAATCTCACCCATCCATTGGATTGCCACCCACCGTCTCCATCTTCGAAATCTTCGTCATATCCTATCTCCCTGATCGAAATGTCATCTAACATAAAGCCTGGGTTATTGATCGCAGCATCCGTTATATATTCGAATCTGAGTAATATAGTTTGTCCTGTGAACTCATTTAAATTCACAGATTCTTGTATCCATTGTGGTTGTTGGCCTTTGCCTGAATTATCATTATATCCCCAGCCTAGATTGTTTCCAGATGGATTGTAATCAGTGCTGTGAGGTGTTTCTATTATCTGCCAAGTATCCCCATTATCTGTTGACACTAGTAGGTACACATAATCATAATTGGCTTCCAGTGACCACCAGGCCCAGTAGTTGAGTGTAGCGGTAGTAACTGTAGTAAGATCGAATGCCTTAGTGAGTTTTGTATCACTACTGTCGTGTCTATTACTCCAGAACATAAATTTATCAGAATGGGGGCGCACATTTGCTACACCAATCTGATTGGAACCAGTGAAAGAAACTAGTGTAGGTAAATCGCATAAAGTTTCTATGTAGTCGGCACCATATTGATGGACAGTTAGTTTGCCAGATAAGGAGTTGCAGCCCATGGTTTTATTTGATGTTGCTAGTGGTGCATCCGGATAATTGTGATATCCATATCTACCATCGGACCACGAGGTATCACCTATGTAATTTGCTATCAACCAGTCTGCAAAAAAACTCATCACAGTCATAGGTTCTCCCGTATTTGCGTCAATTATGTTCATTTTTGAAAAAACCTGATCCATTGCTCCAAAACCACTATCAGTATGTGATATTAAGGCTCGAGTTGCTTGGTCTCCGAAGCGATCTAGAAAATAATTTAAGAAAAGAAATGATGCGCCATAATGCGGAATTGAATCTGCGCCTCCACCGGATGTGCTCCATGCGTTTAGTTGTAAATCAGGGTTAGATGCAAATGCTTCATCTACTACCTGAGGCGTGAACCCATTGAGCATTTCAGCTAATACTGAAGCGCCTTCATTTACCCATGTTTCTTCATTGGCATCGTTAGCCCAGTGCACCATGTGTTGGAATTCATGAGCCAATATGCTGCCCATGTAAGGATCATTTATGTCGACAGTGTCTGCGTTAATGTAGAACATTTCTTTTTCATTGGAATATTGGTGCGCAATTTTAGAGTATTCATCGGTTGACGAATAATATCCACCTGCGGAATTGCCGAGACCACTAGTATATAGAATGTATAGTCGTGGATCACCATCTATACCTGGGGACCATTCTCGACCAAAAAACTTTCTGACATTAGGAATAATATTAGTTTCAAAATTGTCCATGACTGTCTCAAGTGATACCATATTTTTATGCACATCTAAATCTGTTTGTGCAAAGAAATATACTTCTGGCCCGCGGTAAACTAGTTCTGCCGTTACATCAAAGTGTTCGTCGGTATCAAGATTTGTGGCTGAGAAAGTGATTTGGTCATCTATTTGGTGATCGTACAATTGTCCTTGAACTGTAAGAGGTATATGTGATTTACCAAGCAGACGCATGGCAACTTCACGCAAGTTGTTCTCTGGTATTGGCATTTCTCTGATCATTTGCAGAGTGTCCGGATTTGTATTGTCAGAAAAAGGTTTTGGAGTTGATGTCATCGTGACAGACGACTCATTTTTTGAGTTGGCCGTCGGCAAATAATTGTTTTCTACTACTTTAGTAACTGGAAGTGATTCATCTTGAATTATCGTAGCAATATTGTCCGGTTTAGTCTTCGTTGTTGAAAGAATGTTTTTATTGAGTGGCATACACGCAGTGCTGACAGTAGTAAATGTTATGACATGCAATATTACTGATGATATCTTGGCTTCAATGTTCATGGGTGCAGGTAATGGGAGTAGACTAAGTTCAATGGCAAAATATTTTATCAACGTTTTCAGTCTACCATATGCTGTGATTTTACATAGTGTGCGTACTATATCATTATATGTGGTCAGTGCACATATAATGATTGCAGATATAATCTAGTTATGATTACTCGCCACATCATGTTATTAACCGTATATTGTCATAGTATTGTTATACAAAGTGCATATTAGCGAACTTTCTCTAACTAATTTTCGAATATATCGTCATTTGGAAGCAAATTTACCTTTAGGGCATTTGATATTAGTAGGCAGTAATGCACAGGGTAAGACTAGCTTGCTTGAAGCAGTTCACTATCTTGCTGGAGCCAACTCTCCTCACAAAGGTAGTCACCGTCAATTAATTCATTGGTTGGCTATGCAAGAGGACGCTCAGCCTCATATGAGGATTTGTGCTGAAGTGATATTAAAAAATGAAACACGTAAGGTGGATATTAGACTCCAAATTGACAATAATGATACAAGTCGAGAGCCACGTCTGACAAAACATGTGCTTGTTGATGGATTGAAGATGAATGTAAGTTCGTTAAGTGGCATTGTCAATGTTGTCATGTTTCTGCCGCAAAACATGGTATTAGTGGAGGGTTCTCCCAGGGATAGACGTAATTATCTGGATTCTACTATTTCTCAAGTGGATTCAGTGTATTCAAAGGCTGTTCGTGATTATGCAAAGATTCTTGCACAAAGAAATGCATTATTAAAAACTTTGCAGGATCGACAAAACACTGTACTCAAGGAACTTGAGTTTTGGGATGAACAACTATGTGAAAAAGGATCAATTGTTGTTGCTCGGAGAGCCCGTGCATTATCGGAAATACAGAATTATGCTACTAATATTCATAGTGAATTGACCAATGGTTTAGAATATTTGCAATTGAAATATTATCCCAGCTTTGATTTAAATCAAAGTCAGGAGAATCAGCTTACATTAGGGTTTGATGAATCGTTCGTAGGTGCCGCAGTTTCAGAAGATGATTTAGTATCGGTAATGAAGGATAAAATTGCCAAGTTGCGTGCGGATGAGAAACGCAGAGGAATGACCTTGATTGGACCTCATAGAGATGACTTTCGATTCGAAATTAGTGGAATTGACCTAAGTCTTTTTGGTTCTCGTGGACAGGGTCGAACGGCTGTGCTGGCACTCAAACTTGCTGAAATGGAGTGGATGCGTGACCGTAGCGGAGAATGGCCGATTCTGTTGTTGGATGAAGTGCTTGCAGAACTAGATTTGCAACGTAGGAATGATTTATTGGAGCGTGTCAACGAAGCCGAACAAGTGATGATGACAACTACAGACTTAGGTATGATACCTGAGAAATCTCAATCACAGGCATTCATTTGGAATGTGGCAAGAGGCACATTAGAATCATCCGGATAAATTGTAGCGACTAAATTAACGGACGTTTCTTAGGTATCCCTGGACGACGCGGATATTTCTTCGGAGTTGCAGTTATCTTCCTCATTACGATTAAATGTCTGGTTTGGTGCACGTCCGGCAAGTCCACAGGTACTATTTGATCTAGGTGTCCTCCTAGTTGAGACAAAACTGATGTGGCTTTCGAGATTTCCGACTCAGAGACTAGTGTTTTTTGTGCTAGACAGTATCCGGATACACGGGTTAATGGTAACAAATACTCTGCTAGCACCGGTAGGCTTGCTACGGCACGTGCAATAGCCCAGTCATAACGCTCTCTATGTTCACAATCTTGCCCGAGTTTTTCAACTCGTTCGTTGAACACTCGCGCATTAGACAGTCCGATTTCATTAATGATCTGATTCATGAATACACACTTTTTCTCTGTCGATTCTACAAGAGAAACATCAATATTAGAACTTATAATTGCCATAGGTATTCCTGGAAATCCCGCTCCTGATCCAACATCAACTAATTGGATTGGCGCATGTTTACCTGATATATTGTGTAGTGGTAGAAGGCACGATAATGAATCCAGAAAATGTTGTACTAAAATGTCTTGACTATCCAGTATTCTGGTTAGATTGATATTTTCATTCCAACGTCTCAATTCTGTTTCATAGAAGTGGAATGCATCCATTTGTAACTTAGTCAGATGTATTCCTAGTAATTCGTGTACCAGATGTGTCAGTGTTGCCATGACTTCAAAATTAAGTTTACTCTACTTGGTTGAACCCATACTATAGAACCTAGCTGAACCGCTTTAGCACCTGCTTCTAGAAGCGTATGAGCTTGCTCAATATTGTGTACATCACCCGCAGCTATTATAGGTAATCTAATTGTCTGAGACAGTTTTCTGACCAATGTTAGTATTATTCCAAAAGTGTTGGCGCCATACAGTCTTCCCTCAAACCAGGTACTTTTGTGCGGTAAAGTTGTTCTTGCTGGGGCCGTGACAGTAATGGCTTGTGCTCCAGAGTCTTGAGCCAGTCTAGCGAAAGTTTCTTGGTTCTCAAATGGAATTTTAACAATAATAGGCAAAGATCCTCTTGCCGCATTGGCTACAATAGCTGCCGCATGGTTAGGGTCATCATGATTTTGCAATCCAATTTCAATACCTAGTACGTTATCCTGTTCTTCAAGTTGGTATATGCATTCGTTTACTTCATCTGGATTGCCTACTGCTAAGTTTACTATTATAGGGCAAGCAAAGTTACTCCATTTTTTTCCAAATGTCAGTAACGCTTGCCGTATACCGGGATTGGGTAAGCCAGTATGCAGTGCTATTCCAGGGCTTACCTCTCGTATTTGTACGCTTCGACTAGGGTTGCGTGGATATACTGAAATAGGATTTGTGATCATTGCCCCTAATAGGCGCATTTTGATTATTTTGGAGTACTCATCTACAAATCCCCAGCATCCAGATTCTGCGATAAATGGACTTGTCAATGTGAGACCCCTTTTGTGTTCAGGAGCTAGTTCAATTTGAGTGATATTATCAGGTGGATTAATGACCATATTGGTTATTGGCAAATTAGCAGAATTTGTTTAGTGTCTCCAAGTATAGTGTTTTGTGTAACGTTACTCAAATTCTATTTGTAATTCAGATAATTTAAAGAAAGGACCCTGTTTACAAGCTAATTTCCATCCTGATTTAGTATAAACAGCGCATCCATAGCAGGCGCCAGAACCACAGGGCATCATAAGACTAGATAGCACATAAATATTACTGGATATTGGGTCTAGTAATTTTCGTATTGTTGGTCCGGGATTGAAATCCATTAATACTTGTTCTGCCCAGTCCAAATGGTTTTCCAAGAACGGCTTCAGTTCACCTCTGTGAATTTCAATTCTTGGATCAAGCGATTCCACTGGATATGTGCATGATATAAAAAATGTTACGTCAATACCACGTGACAGAGCTAATTGTGCGAATGAAAGCAATTTGTTTGGGTTTTTATCGGCTACAAGTAGTAGGTGTCTGGTAGTTTTATTGATTAAAATAGGTTGACCGCAAGGACCAATGAGGCATACTTTTGATCCTAGATTTAGGTAATTAGATTTTGGATCTTCATTTTTTATTTCTATTGTAAAGTTATTACTATTGGTAGTAGTTGGAAATAAAACTGTATTCAGATATGGATAAATGGTTCTCCAGAATCGTCCTAGCATGAATTGTCCAGGAAGTGGAATTTGGTCAGTATCTAATTTTACTTGGAGCCTATCATTTCCGATTGTAACAAGGCCGGTGCATCTACCGGTACTAAATCTCATGCTGGCATGATAGCATAAATGTGGGCTTGCGGAGTTCAAGGTAACTACTAGAATATTATGATATTATGCTAAAGCAATAGTTACAATGGGTTCATATCAATAAATTGGATGGGAAATTTGGATGTTAGCAATCAATCTATGGACAATGTCGGGATAGGACTTTGCGTTACTTGTAAACATCTGAGAGTAGTTACAAGTGATCGCGGATCACATTTTGTTATGTGTAATTTGGCAAGACGGAATAAGCAATACGAAAAATATCCTGTACTGCCAGTTCTCAGTTGTAATGGCCATGCCATTGTTTTTCAGCAAGATGACTAGACGCAATTTATATAGTTGGGAACAACAAGAAGCGGAGACTGTGTTTTCGGCATCTATAGAGTACCAGAGGGTAATTGTCCATGAAGGCGTACGATGGACCAATGTTGTAGATGATTGGTCGCGTAGGATGCGATTTGTTCCTGCTCGGCCTCAGAACCAACAAAATGCTATAGCTATTGGTTTTCACTGCTATTTCCCTATATGTCTTCCTACTATTTGTTTGTCAGGGAATAATGAATTCAGGTTATCTATGGGTTGGTTAATTCACGAGCTTGTCCACGTGTGGCAATTTCAATCTATGGGATGGAATTATTTGCCTAGGGCATTAATGACACATATTCGCGAGGGAGATGATGTCTATAATTATGGAGGACAAGCAAATCTAGAAAAGTCGCGTTTGGATGGCATTCGTCTTAAAGACTACAATTTGGAACAACAAGCAGCAATAATACAAGATGCTTATTTGAATCGCTCTGATGTATATTGCGACAGTGTTTGGGATGCATTCATAGCTGATGTCAGGTGACATGTTGCCGATAAGGTTGCCGTAATTGTTAGGTTGCGGTAAAGTGCAGTTATGAATATTTTAATTACTAATGACGATGGAGTCACATCACCTGGCCTACATGCTTTAGCATATGCACTTCGTGATGTGGGAGACGTTACGGTTTTGGCACCTAATCGTAACTGGTCAGTGGCAGGGCATGCGAAAACTCTTGACAATCCCCTGCGATTACAAAGCACTGATCTTCCCGATGGTACCAATGCATTTACAACTAATGGTAGTCCCGCCGATTGCGTAGTACTTGGGCTTCTTGGAGCTCTTGAGAAGCCTATAAACCTAGTGGTTGCCGGCATTAACACCAGTAATAATTTAGGGTATGACGTTAACTATTCTGGTACAGTAGCCGCCGCTACAGAAGCGGTGATAATGGGTGTGCCTGGTATAGCTATATCTACTTTATTTGATGAAGATATAGGATATGAGCCTGCGGCTAAAGTTGGATTGGAGGTTGTGAGACAAGTAGTGCATCGTGGTTTGCCTCCTAATACTCTACTGAATGTTAATGTTCCTACTGTTCCTCTAGATGAGATGAAAGGTTTCGAGATTACAAGACAATGTGACAGTGGGCATCATCAGGATGATTTGGTGCACTACAAAGATCCTTACGGTGAAACATATTATTGGATAGGTGGAAAGCCGTTTAACAATCCAGAGAAAATTGGAATGGATATTGGTGCTATTGCCAACAAATATATTTCAGTTACTCCTTTGAAGATTGATAGAACATCAAATTCATTTGTGACCGATTTGAATGATTGGATGTTTGAAGTTCCAAATGACAATAATGAATGCTAGTAAATAATGTTGTGATTACAACTATTAGATTGGATTGTATGTGAAAAAGAGCTGATAGCACTGGAGGCAAAAAGATATGTCAATATCTCCTAATGATACTTTGTTACAGACAGATGATAAACGCGCTTGGCGTTCATGGGCATTATATGACTGGGCTAATTCAGCATTTGCAACTACAGTCATGGCCGGTTTCTTCCCATTATTTTTCAAAGCATATTGGGCCAATCCCAACAACCCAAGTGAAAGCACTTATATTCTGGGATTGTCTAATTCGATAGGTTCTATTGTTGTAGCTGCTTTGGCTCCTTTCCTAGGTGCTATTGCCGATAGAGCTGGTGCCAAAAAGAAATTTCTTGCTCTCTTTGCTTTTTTGGGTATAGTGATGACTGGTGGACTTTGGATGGTACAGCAAGGTCAGTGGCTTACGGCAGTATTGGTATATGCTTTGGCGGCAATTGGTTTTTCTAGTAGTAACCTGTTTTACGACTCGCTTTTACCTGTTATTGCTCGCAAAGAAAAAGTAGACTACGTATCGGCCTTAGGATTCGCTTGGGGGTATATTGGCGGTGGATTGCTGTTTTTGATAAATGTCATAATGTATCTTCAACCAGAACTGTTTGGTATTCCTGACGGCTCTACTGCAATCAGGATTTCATTTGTGACTGTTGCTATGTGGTGGGCGGTTTTTTCAATCCCAGTCTTTCTTTTTGTGAAAGAGCCCACTAAGCATGATTCTGTTGGTGCACTGGAAGCTATATCTTCTGGATGGAAACAACTTGTAAAAACTATAAGTGATATTGCTCATCTGAAAGTAGTAGGGATGTTTTTGTTAGCGTATTGGTTTTATATTGATGGAGTAGATACTATCGTCAGGATGGCAGTTTCATATGGAACTGATCTCGGTTTTGATAGTAGTTCCCTGATTATAGCTCTACTTCTTGTACAATTTGTTGCCTTTCCAGCTGCTCTTTTGTACTATCGTTTTTCAAATGTTGTAGGAGTTAAGCCTGCCATAATGTACGCTATCGGTGGTTATGCTGTAATAACATTTCTTGCTTATTTTATGAATGCAACGTGGCACTTCTATACTCTAGCTGTAATGATTGCACTGTTTCAGGGTGGTATCCAAGCACTGAGTCGAAGCCTTTATACTCGCATCATACCGACTGAAAGATCAGCTGAATTTTTTGGGTTCTACAATATGTTTGGCAAGTTTGCTGCAGTGATGGGCCCTTTCTTGATGGGATATGTGACTCTTATGTATGATAATGCGCGTTTCAGCATCCTTTCAATTTTGGTTTTGTTTATGTTGGGAGCTTTCTTTTTAGCTAAAGTTGACGTAGCCAAGGGAGAGCAATTAGCCAGAGATTATCTGACTAACTAAATATAGTGAATATTAAGTTTGAGCAAGCATTATAGTGTTGATATACGAAAAGGTTATGTATGCTTGGAAAACATACAGATAAATATCTTATAGGTATTGTGGTAGGTGCCTTGGCACTTGTTATATCTTCGATATTTATGGTGCAATCTATGCCAGAACCATCTTACAAAGATGGATCGTCACCTGAAAGTGTTGCTCATAATTATCTTTTGGCTTTGCATCAGGATGATTATGTGCGTGCTTATAACTATTTATCTATGAAGTTAGATGGTTATCCTGAAACTGCCGATGAATTTGAGGATTTGGTTTTGAACAATTCTTGGGACTTCGGGATAGATGATGACAATGTTCAAACAGAAGTCATTGAAGTGGATATTGAAGATGATCGGGCTCGAGTTTTAGTTCGGGAGACAACTTTCTACTCAGGGGGAATTTTTAGTGATGGGTATTATTCATCTACATTTCGAATGACACTTCGGCTTGATAATGATGTTTGGAAAATACGTTCTGCGTCGCAATATTGGTCAAATTGTTTGAATGATACTAGTGCATGTCAGTGAAAGACTCTAATGGATTCCAATGAGTAGTGTACGTCGTTGGTACTTGTTTGCAGTTTGCGCCGTAAGCCTTCAGTCAGTGGCTTGGGCAGCGATTGTGCTATTGCGAGGTCTACTTAATCCTAGGCTTCAAGCAGACTTTGAATTGATTTCAGTACAAATTGCTGTAATCATAATTGGTTTACCAATTTTTCTGTGGCATTGGGGTAGAGCGCGCGATACATTTGTGCATCTAACTGTGGATGGAGGAGTAGATGTAGGACCTGCACCATTGTATTTGTACTTAATGATGTTAGGATTTATCGGACCTATTATTGCCAATGCAATTACTTTCTTGGTTGCTTTATGTTACACAATATTAGGATCGTCCTCGAAGTTACTTCCAAATGGTACGTACGCATCCGAGGCTATTATCAGCTCAGTTGTTGCTTTGCTAGTGCTATCTGTATTGGCGCTCTATTTTCGCAGACAGGAACGTGAAGAAATTGACTTAGATAGCAAAGAGAGTCAGGGAATTGTTGCAGATATAAGGCGCGGATATTTGTTTTTACTCAGTATTACTGGTCTGTCACTTACCATTTACAGCTTTATTGGACTACTGAATTGGATGTTGTTGCAGCTATTTGTAAGCCAGACATTTGTTGCACTTAATAGTGCTGTTGCAATTGTGGGAGATCAAGTTGCTCGTTTACTTGTAGGCTTAATTCTCTGGCAATTGTCATGGGGTCGAGCCCAAGCTTTGTACCATTCCGGTTTACGAGATGAGCAAGAATCATCCGTGCGTAAGCTGTATCTTTACGCTTTAGTGTTTGTAGGTTCTCTGGCAGTTGTTACTACTTCAGCTACTGTTTTATCAGGTGTTCTAAGTGTATGGCTTGGATTAGTTAATGATGGTGAAATTCGCATAGCTGTTAGCTCAATAATTGGTTTTAGTATTGTGTGGTCATATCATGCGCTTGTTTTGCATCATGATGCAAAACAAGCACCTCATACTTATAAAGAGGCGCAAATTAGAAGGATTTACAGATATTTACTTGCAACAATTGGTTTTGCTGTTGTACTGGTTGGTCTAGGAGGTGTGATTGATGTAATTATTCGCATGATATTTGGCCAGGAATTAGGGAGTTTACTGCGTGAGCAAGTAGCTAATGTCTCAGCTGCTCTGATGGCTGGGCTACCAATATGGTTGTTGTCATGGCGAAAGATCCAGGAAGCATACCAAGCTGACAATGATTTGGCTAAACTTGAGAGGACATCTGCAGTTAGAAAGGTTTATATTTATTTTTTCCTCTTTGTAGCCACAATGACCGTACTTGCAAGTGGAGTTGCAATAGTATCTCAATTACTGAACATATTTTTGGGAAGTGCTTCGACAGATAATTTGGCTAATCTATTAGCTCATGCTATTGCTTACAGCATAATTGCTGTTGTTGTCTGGGTATATCATCGTGCTCTTCTACATGAAGATCAGATCAATAATATTGATGACGAAAAGAAAGTTGGAATGAATGGGGGTAGGGTGGTAATTTTTATGCCCGATTCTAATGATATGAGTAGTAGGCTTAACTCTACATTGAACTTAAAGTTTCCTGAGATTACTATAGTGTTGACCTATAGAGCAGAAGATCTTGCTGATTTGTCAGCTGCTGATGTGGTTATCACTTATTCTGACGATATTAGTGCTGTTGCAAACACTAAATCTCGTAAGTTGGTAATACCTACTATTCCTAGTCATGAGTGGAACTTTATTGGAGCATCTTCTAGGTCAACACAGGTACATATTAAAGACTGTATGACTGCCTTGCGACAAATTGTGTCTGGAGATGAGATAAAACCATCACGTAGATTAAGCGGTTGTGTACTTGCGGCATTAATAGTAGTTGGTGTAATAATTTTATTTTCATTTGTGATGCCGTTTATTATGTTTGTGACTGGAATGTGATGAGCTTAGAGTAAAACCTAGTTTTTGGAGAATAATGTGAGCAGATCTATCGGATTTATTGGTTTAGGTGCAATGGGTACAGGTATGGCTCTGAATCTTCTTAGAGCTGGGTTCGAACTACATATATGGAATCGTTCTGCTAGCAAGATGGATGCACTATTAGAGGAAGGTGCTATTCCTGCAGCCAATCCAGCAGCACTAGCTAATTCTTCTGAAATATCTATTGTATGTGTAAGTGATACTCCGGATGTGGAATCTGTAGTACTCGGTCGTGATGGTATTATTCATGGAGTGCAGCCGGGTTCTTTAGTAATTGATACTAGTACCATTAGTCCTAAAGCAACACGTAATATTTCAGCACGACTCCAGGAAAGTGATGTGTACATGTTGGATGCTCCTATAAGTGGGGGCCCCGAGGGTGCTGCGAAGGGTACTCTTAGTATCATGGTCGGTGGTGACACTGATCAAATAAGACGCGCTATGCCTGTTTTGGAAGTTATGGGTGACAATATTACACATGTTGGCAATTCTGGTGACGGTCAGTTGGTTAAGTTGGTAAACCAGATTTTAGTGGTCGGTAATGCACTGGCGATGAGTGAAGCTTTACTTTTTGCTCAAGCTGCTGGTCTTGATTTGGATAAAACTTTAGAAGCTATTTCAAATGGGGCTGCCGGGAGCTGGATGTTGAGCATGCGGGGCCCACAAATTGTTGAACGTGATTGGAGACCTGGTTTTACCATAGATTTACAGCAAAAGGATTTGCGCCTAGCATTGATGGCAGCTGATGAACTTGGAGTACCAGTTCAGATAACCAGCATCGCATTTCATTACTATAGGGTACTACAAGAACAGGGATTAGGATCGGAAGGTAATCATGCTTTGATTAAGGCTTTTGAACGTCTTACTAATATGGTGGTGGGTGCTGATTTGTGACCCCAATATTTTCTTGTGTGGTTTGTAACTCCCAACCATTGGGTTTGGTGTGTTAGCAATTCAGGTTGTAGATGATGAGGCAAGAACATTAGTATGGAAAAATGTCTCGGATCCAGTATGTGGTAGAGAGGAAGTTCTGGTGGATGTATGTGCTGCTGCTCTCAACCGTGCCGATCTATTACAACGTGCTGGTAAATATCCTCCTCCTTCTGGAGCTTCGACAATATTGGGGTTAGAGATTGCTGGCAGAATATCCATGCTAGGTGATGAGGTGCATGACTGGGAGTTAGGCGATCGAGTTTGTGCTTTGCTGCCAGGGGGTGGATATGCTGAGAAAGCAGTAGTACCTGCGGCAATGCTCATGCCTATTCCGGAGGATTGGAGTTATGAACAAGCAGCATCTTTACCAGAATGTTTTTTGACAGCTTTTGTAAATATTTATACTGAAGCGGGACTGGGATCTGGAGAAGTTCTTCTTGTACATGGCGGTGCAAGTGGTGTTGGAACAGCTGCTATTCAGCTTGCATCTGTCACAGATAATCCTGTCTTTGTGACGGCTAGTAGCTTAGAAAAGGTGACTGCCTGTATAAATCTAGGGGCGGATTTGGCAATTAATTATCGGAAACATGATTTTGTTGAAAAGGTACTTAGTTATACCAATGGCAATGGTGTAGATGTGATTATGGATATAGTTGCTGGAAGCTATATGGAGCGCAACATCAAGATATTGAAATCTCAAGGTCGATTAGTGGTTATAAGTACCTTGGGTGGAGTACGTGCAGAAATTGATTTGGGTAAGCTAATGAGACGACGAGCACGGATTATAGGGTCTGTTTTACGTAGTCGTTCAATTCTAGAGAAGATTGAAATCAAACAGGGCTTCATGGACTTATTTTGGCCTCATGTTGTTTCGGGCAAAATCTTACCAGTAATTGACTCGATATATCCTGTTGGTGAGGCCATGCTAGCACATCAGCATATGCAGGATAATAGAAACATAGGCAAGATAGTGTTGAAGATACAATGATTAGCAACAAATACTACTCGAGATGGTCAAAACAAACAGTGCTTTACACGTGTTTAGTAGCTGTATTGTTGTTGAGTTTTGGGATCCGATTATTTAGGATACAGCATCACAATATCTGGGGTGATGAAGCATTTAGTGTAGCTTTTAGTAAGCAAGATCTAAATTTGGTTATCTCTTCTGGTGCAGAAACGCATCCACCTTTGTACCATGCTTTGTTGCATATATGGATATCTCTTGTAGGCGAGAGCATTTTCTCGCTGCGCTATTTTTCTGTTTTACCTGGTGTGCTAATGATAGCAATTGTTTTTGTGATAGGACGAAGATTGGTGGATAGTCAGCTTGGCCTTTTGAGCTCTATGATGATGGGAGTTTCTAGTTTTGCAGTTTATTATAGCCAGGAAACAAGAATGTACTCACTGGTTGCATGTTTCTGTACGATAGCATTATACGCTGCCCTACGATGGGAACTGAGAGATAGTAATAGATGGTTAATCATGTTTGTTGTAAGTATGTTGGCAGCTGTTTTCACTCATTATTATTCGTTTTTTGTTTTGCTAGCCCACAATATATATATTTTTCAATATCGCAAGAACAATATGGAGCAATGTCGCAAATGGATGTGGGTTCAGGTAGTTATACTTCTGATATATATGCCATGGGTTTTGGCCCAGCTGGATTTTATAACTTCTAAAGCAAGTACCCGATGGGAGGAGCTTAGTATTGGTGGCATGAACACTATCTGGGCTGGAAGTCTAACGACCTTTGGCGTAGGAGAAACTGTCGCTACTGTTGGACAGTGGTTGGGTGTGCTGCTGTTAATCCCACTTGCTATGGGATTCCGTAGCAGCTATTCTGATACTAAAAGACTTAGAGTGGTTTACTATTGGTTAGTTGTACCATTGGTGAGTGCATTTCTCATTGCTCCATTGATGCCTTTTTATTATCCGCGCTATCTCATAATTGTACTACCTGCGTATTTATTGATTGTAGCTAATGGATTTCGGTCTAACGTATCACTATTAGGCGGCGCATGGCTAATTTTGTTTGTAGTTGCGAATGTGATGTCGCTAAACAACTTTTATTTCAATCGACAATATGCTAAAGGTGGTTATGGTGATCTAATGACATACATCAAAAATCATAGTACAGCTGCAGACGCGATACTTTTGCAGAATGGAGCTCAGGCTCCTCTGTATGAATACTATGGCATTCCCGAGATGAAATCATACAATATGCCTCCATGGAATGATTCTGAGATGCAGCTGTTACTAGAACTAATCGTTTCCCATCACCAGAGGATATGGCTTGTCATGTATGGTGATCCAGCAGGTTATGACCCCGACCATATATTAAAAGGATGGTTGCACCAACGTGCTTTTCGATCTTATCATGGTGATTATATTGATGGCAGTCTCGATTTGTTCATTCAGGGTGAAGTTATTTCTCAGAAGGTACTGGATGTCCAGTTCGGAGATTTGATATCGCTGAATGGATTTGGTTTAGGGGAAATCGGAGAAGATGGTACGGATACATTGCCGGTATCATTGGTGTGGCAACCACTAAAAAATATGGATCGTGACTATACTTTATTTGTTCATCTTGTAGACGATAAGGGTCAGCTATGGTCTCAGATTGATAGTCAGCCACTAGGCGGCACATATCCTACTTCAAAGTGGATTGATGGTGAGACTGTAATTGACAAAGTAGCATTGCCGCTTGTACAAGATTTACCTTCAGGTAGTTATTCTATAGAAGTGGGATGGTATCAGCTGGATAGTATGGAGCGTTTAACTGCAGCAGGTGTACAAAGTATGTACGACAAGATTGAACTTGGAATAGTGGAAATCCCTTAGTATCAATCAGTAAGTTTGGTTACTATAGACAAATACAAATCCTATTGTGTGAATTCAAGTTTAGCGCGTGTCACTACTGCATCATACTTGAAATTATCTTCATCACTTACTTGGTCCCAACTTGATTGTACAAGCACATCAGGTATTACACCGAGTACTCCTATGTCTCTTCCTAATGGGCTGACGTAGGATGAATTTCCAAAAAACACTTCGCCTCCATCAGGTAAAATGAAATGGTCAAAATCAAAAACATACCCTAAGGTTGGTTGCCCGATCACGGTAGCGCGACCTTTATCCTGTAGGGCAGCCGCAAAAATCTCTGAAGCTCCTTGAGTGTCTGGTCCAACTAATAATACTAACGGAATAGTTTGCGATCCTGACACATCTTGTGCGTCTACAGTTAAAGCATAGTTGTCGTAGCGAGTATATATGGTTCCCATCTCTCCTTCAGTAAAGAGACTTAACATACTTTCTAGAGGCCAATCGTCATTAGAATGAGCCACTCGCATGTCAATGACTAGATTTTCCATACCATTTTGTTCTATGAGGGTATCTAAAGATGTAAGCATGTCACTCACAATGTTTGCATTGCCACCCATTGGTAAACGTATTAATCCTGCCTTTGCAATTGGCAAATAGGTATAGCGAAGCATGTCAGCCGCTTGTAGTCTTTCCCGAGTTACTTCTACCGTTCGTTCATTACCATTAGGACTAGTAACCTGAAGAGTTACAATGCTTCCGGCAGGTCCTCTTATCCGATCTACGACTGTTATCCCTTCTTCTTCTGTCACTGGTTTGCCATCTACATAGTAAATTGAATCATGAGCACGCAGACCTGCTTTTTCTGCTGGCGATGATGTAATAACAGATAGTAGCACTATGTGAGGGGTAGGTTCATTGATTACTGATATGTAGGCGCCAATACCTTCGTAAGAAAGTGTGGCTTTAAGGTCTGCATTTATTCGCTCCGCTCGGTTTCGATATATTACTGTATCATCAGGAAATAGATCTATAAACGAATTAATAAGACCATCGAATTCTTCATCTGTCATCCCAGAACTCACTTGCCTACGTGTTTGTATGGGCATTAGTTTCCAGTCAAATTCTGTACTTCCAACAAATATATAATTAGGCTCAAGTTTTGTCCAAAATGCGTCATATGTACGCAAGTGTAGTTCTGTACGATCAGAAGGAGGTAATGGGGTCGGTAGATTTAAATTATCTGTATCTTCTGAATTACATGCAGTAAGTAAGCCACTTATTTGCAACAATACTAATGTCAAAAAAGTACATAATATTCGATGCTTGATATTGCGTACTGAGCTTACAACTGACATGGTACTTCATGCACCAGGATGGCGATTGACTGCGTCTCCCTGATATTTCTCCCAGAGCTCATCGGTTTCGAGGATAGTGACTCTAAAGCTTTCGGCATACATCATATTGTGTCCTTCGGCTAGTTGTGCAGCTCTCTCTCTTACAGAATCACTTGGATCCTTGCCTTGGAACTGACTCCGATGTGCTAACAAAGCTTTTAGTTTTATATCCATAGTCTCGTCAATTGATAATATCAGCTGATCGTCAACTGTAGTTCCGCTAGCATATACTTTTCGTGGTTTGAAGGCAGTAAGATTCTCGCTTGATAATTCTTCAAACATGTTGGGCTGTCCCGCTGCTGGAAATATTGCATCTACAGCTGCCATAGCTGCAGCACGATGGTCAGGGTGATTGATATAGCTTTCTCCAGCCCAAACTAGGTTGGGGTCTCCACATATAATTACCTCTGGTCTAAATCTACGTATTTCCCTCACAATTTTTTTTCGTACTTCCATTGTAGGTTGTAACATTCCATCTGGTTCGCGCAGGTAAACCACGTCAGTAGCTCCAACAATGTTGGCTGCTTGTCTTTGTTCAGCCTCACGTATCGCAGCCGCTTCTTTTCTTGTCATACCAGCAGAAGCTATTCCTGCATCACCGCTAGTACAAACAACATAACAAATTCTTGAACCGGACTGTGCCCATCTTGCTAGTGTTCCTGCACAGGCAAATTCAATGTCATCAGGATGAGCCATTATTGCCATAGCAGATTCGGGTAAATATAGTTCGTTATTCGTCATAGGTATGATGAAATTCCTTGTATACTTGATGTTGTTTGTATAAAGTCTGGACGAGAGTATAGCATAATTGTAATTGGTTTCGTTATATTTTGCTTGTAGCCAATTTAAGCTTGAAGTTTTATTTTATAATAAACTTTTCATAGGAACTGACTTGCTGTGACTAAAAACCGAGTACACAATTTTTCTGCTGGTCCTGGCGCTCTCCCGTTCCCGGTTTTAGTGAGAGCTAAGCAAGAGTTAATAGAATTGCCTCACAAAGGTATGTCAGTTTTGGAAATTAGTCATCGGTCAGACACATTTAACGAGATTATCCAAACTACTAAGAATAATCTTCGAAGTCTTCTAGACATACCAGACAATTACCATATTTTATTTTTGTCTGGTGGGGCTAGTCTTCAATTTTCCATGGTACCTATGAATTTTCTTCGTAATTCAGGTGAAATTGCTTATTATATGGTGGGAGGAACATGGGGAGAGAAAGCTATAGAGCAAGCTGTTAGGGAAGGAGATGCGCGTAGATTGTGGGACGGCACAAGTGAACGATTCAGTCGTATGCCATCCTTCAATGAAATTAAGCCAATATCAAGTGGTGCATATGTGCACATCACATCTAATGAGACTATTCAAGGAATACAGCTACAGTGGGAACCCACATTTGGGGTGCCATTGATATGTGACATGTCATCTGATTTTCTATCAAGGTCGGTATCTGTAACTAATTATTGTCTTATGTATGCTGGCGTACAGAAAAATGTTGGGCCCGCTGGAGTTACAGTGGTAATTATTCGAGAAGACATGCTTGAACGTATTCCGGACGGTTTGCATTCTATGCTTGATTATAGGGTGCACGTATCTAAAGATTCCGGCTACAATACGCCACCTGTTTTCTCTATTTATATGGCTAATCTTGTAACTCAATGGTTGCTTGAGGATGTGGGTGGACTGGCTAAAATGGACTCTATAAACCAAGAGAAAGCCAATCTGCTTTACAGCACTATTGATGAAAGTTCTGGATTTTATATAGGTCATTCACACAAAGAAAGTAGATCAATAATGAATGTGACATGGAGGATTGAGGATCAAACTCTGGAAAAAAAATTTGTGAAGGAAGCATATGACGGTGGATTACACAATCTTAAAGGTCACCGTTCTGTTGGTGGTTTAAGAGCTTCTATTTATAATGCTGTGACATTAGAAAGTGTGCAGGCTTTACAGGATTTTATGATTGATTTTCAGTATCGATGGGGATAACTATAGCATTGATAGGGATATAAAAAAACCTCCCGGATAAGGGAGGTTTTTTTATATTTGTTTACAAAAGTTTTCAGGCGACTTACATCATGCCGCCCATGCCACCCATGTCTGGGGCTGCTGGCATTGGAGGTCCTTCCGCCTCTGGCTTTTCGGTTACCAGTGCTTCTGTAGTCAGTATCATAGCTGCTATTGAGGCAGCGTTTTCAAGTGCACCTCTAGTGACTTTAGCTGGATCAATAATCCCCTCTGATACCATATCAACATAATCTTCTGAGATAACATTGTATCCAATTGCAGAACTTTTATTTTCCTCTTGCGCTCGGCGTACATTGTTGATGATTACAGACCCATCTTGTCCAGCATTCGCTGCTATTTTACGCATGGGTATCTCTAGTGCTTTCTCTAGAACATCTACTCCACGTTGCGCGTCGTCATTGTCTAATGATACGTTTGCTAGTGCAGATACTGCGTTCATTAGGGTCACTCCACCGCCCGCAACAATGCCTTCTTCAACTGCTGCACGGGTTGCCGATAGGGCATCCTCAACACGGTGTTTCTTTTCTTTGAGCTCGACCTCCGTAGCAGCGCCTACACGAATGACAGCTACACCACCACTTAGTTTTGCGAGTCGTTCTTGTAGTTTTTCTCTATCATAGTCGGAGGTGCTTTTTTCGATTTCGACCTTTATTTCCTCTATACGACCCTTGATCTTTTTCTCATCACCCTTACCATCTATGACTGTAGTGTCATCCTTAGTAGAGATTATCTTACCTGCCTGACCTAGATCAGCAACAGTTGTGCTTTCTAGTTTACGGCCAAGTTCTTCAGTAATGACAGTTCCGCCAGTGAGAACAGAAATATCTTGTAGCATTGCCTTGCGTCTGTCGCCAAATCCTGGAGCTTTGACTGCTAAAACATTCAGCATGCCTCTCATTTTGTTTAGCACTAAAGTGGCGAGAGCTTCGCCTTAGATATCCTCTGCAATAATGACTAGATCCCGCTTGCCAAGCTGCACCAATTTTTCTAGCAGGGGTACCAAGTCTTGTGCCGCGGATATCTTTTTGTCATGAATCAATACGTAAGGATCATCAATTGCAGACTCCATTGATTCTGGACTTGTGACAAAATATGGTGATATGTATCCGCGATCAAATTGCATACCATCTACATATTCGGTTTCAAATTCAAGTCCTTTTGATTCTTCTACAGTTATTACACCATCTTTACCTACTTTATCCATTACCTCAGCAATCAATCCACCTATTTCTTCATCTGCTGCTGAAATTCCTGCCACTGAGGCAATTTCTTCCTTGGTGTTAATCTGTTGTGATTGTGACTGAATGCTTTCAACTACTGCCTGAGTTGCAGCCTCAATGCCTCGTTTTAGAAGCATAGGATTGACTCCGGCGGCCGCCATCTTAAGGCCTTCGTGTACCATTGCCTGAGCAAGTACAGTTGATGTAGTAGTGCCATCACCGGCTATATCGTTGGTTTTAGTTGCTGCCTGTGAAAGCAATTGAGCCCCCATGTTCTCGTAAGGGTCTTCAAGTTCTATGTCTTTCGCTACAGTGACACCGTCGTGGGTTACTGTAGGCGCACCAAATTTTTTGTCTAGTGCTACGTTGCGCCCTTTAGGTCCTAGGGTGGTTGACACCGCATTGGCCAGCTGATCTATACCTGCCTTAAGCGCACGGCGGGCATCTTCCTCAAAAACTATTTGTTTTGCTGCCATGATTTTAGTCCTTTCCTCTTTTTCTAGTTATTAGTATTATCCGGTTACAATTGCCAGAACATCACTTTCTTTTAATATAAGTAATTTCTTACCTTCAATCTTTATCTCTGTACCTGCATATTTTGCAAACAGTACTTCATCGTCAGCAGATACATCCATATCGATGCGATTTCCGCTTTCATCTCGTGCTCCAGGCCCGACAGCAACCACTTTACCTTTTTGAGGTTTTTCTTTTGCTGTTTCAGGCAGTACTATGCCGCCGGCCGTAGTTTCTTCTTGTTCTATCGGCTCTACGATTAGGCGTTCGCCTAGCGGCTTTAGATTAAGTGACATCTTTTTTTGCCTCCTAGTGGTCTATATTTAGTCTGTTATATATTTAGCACTCCTTCACAACGAGTGCTAAATAATACGGGGATGATAATACTGCATTCGTACTCAGTCAAGGTATTCTAATGATTTCTAACGAAGCTCTAACACAAGTGAGAGTTATGATTTGGCTCACACTCTAATAAATGATATTATCTGTTAATCTCCTGAAGAAATATTTTCTTCAATTAATGATATGAACTCATCAACAGACTGTACTTTTGTGTTTTTTCCATATCTTGATCGTACTGATATTGAATTGCTCTGTTCTTCCTTGTCACCTATGACTAGCATATAAGGCACTTTTTGTACTTGCGCTTTTCGTATTTTGGAGTTCATACGATCATTGCCTGCGTCTATATTGACTCTTAGCCCTACATTTTGCAGGGTAGTACTTAGTTGCTGACAGTATGCGATGTTTCTATCTGTTATTGGGATTATCACTGCTTGAACTGGTGCTAACCATACAGGAAATGCACCTGCATATTGCTCTATCAACACGCCAAGAAAGCGCTCTGTACTACCAGTCACTGCACGATGTAAAACGACTGGAGTATGTTCTTGTCCGTCTTCACCATGGTACGTAAGACCTAGTTTAGATGGCTGGATAAAGTCTACTTGGATGGTAGATAGTTGCCATTCTCGTCCCAATACATCACGAGCCATGAAATCAGCTTTTGGACCATAAAAAGCTGCCTCTCCAGTTTCACTATAATAATCAAGTCCGGAAACATCCAAAGCACTTTTTAGGGCAGACTGTGCAATTTTCCATTTTGCGTCATCTTGTACATATTTGCCCGTATTATCGCGTAGGGATAGACGTACGCGATAATCTGTGAAGCGATATCTTGCTAGTACTTCTTGTATGAGATCTAATGCCAATGCAAATTCATCTTGTATTTGATCTGGGGTACAGAAAATATGACAGTCGTCTTGTGTCAGTGAACGTACTCTAGTAAGACCATTGAGTTCACCTGATTTTTCATAACGGTAAAGAGTAGCAAATTCTGCTAATCGTAATGGTAAATCACGATATGAATGTTTGCCCATTTCTTTGAATAAAGTCATGTGACTAGGACAGTTCATAGGTTTTAGCCGGAATGTAATATTTTCATCAGTCATGCCTGGAAACATTGCATCTCGGTAGTTATCATAATGGCCTGATTTTTTATAGAGGTCTTCTTTGACTATATGTCCTGTCCACACATGCTGATAGCCATATTTAGTTTGCACATTACGTACATATGATTCCATCAAATGTCTTACGGTTTCACCGGCTGGCGTAAAAAGTGGTATCCCAGGTCCTATGTCATTGGAAAAGTGAAAAAGACCCAATTGCGAGCCTAGTTTGCGGTGATCGCGTTTCTTAGCTTCCTCTATTGTCCACAGATATTGTCGAAGCTCTTTTGGTGTCTTCCAAGCTGTTCCATAAATGCGTTGAAGCATCGTGTTGTTTGAGTCTCCGCGCCAGTATGCTCCGGCAACATTTAGCAACTTTATAGCTTTAGGATTAACTTCACCTGTGTGTTCCAAGTGTGGTCCACGGCATAGGTCTGTGAAGGTGTCATGAGTATAGAATGAAATTTTGTCTGGTTCGTACTTACCCGAATCATCTTTGACCGTGTCAAGACTTGCAATATTTTCAATTAGTTCTAATTTGTATTTCTGATTTGCAAACTCATTACGTGCTTGCTCAAGGTTTGGTTCAGATCGAATGAATTTATGTTTTCCAGCAATAATCTCACCCATACGTTTTTCAAGCATTGGTAAGTCATCAAGAGTCAGTGCTCGAGGTAAATCGAAATCATAATAAAAACCATTTTCAATAGGAGGTCCTATTGCTATTTGTGCCTCTCCAGGGAACATTTCCATAACTGCTTGAGCTAAAATGTGTGCAGTCGAATGCCGTAGACGATATAGTTGACTGGTTTGGTATGTTTCTTTGGTTTGATTGTTCATGGAATAGTAAATTTCCGAATTTGAATTAGTTTAGCTTATTTGGCATCACAATGATATAAACCACATACGAATATAACAATAATTAGCGAAATATTTGACAATAAGTCATAATGGAGATGGTAAATTCATTGCTTGATAAATTTCATTTAGCTGCAATTTCTTACGCATATTATGTCGTTACACAGATGCTTGAGTGGGCGGTATTGGACTCGAACCAACGACCTTTGCGATGTCAACGCAACGCTCTAACCAGCTGAGCTAACCGCCCGTAACTAATCCATTATACCTGAGCAAATTTGTCTGACAAGTTTCGCAAAGAACTCATTACTTCATTGCTATGCATTCAATTTCAATCTGTGCACTCAGTGGTAAAGCAGAAACTTCTAGAGCACTGCGTGCAGGTGGATTGTTCGCAAAATATTGTTCATAAACTTTGTTCATGCGGGTGAAATTAGAAAAATTTGTCATGAAAACGGTAGTTTTCACGACTGCTTCTAGGTCGACATCTATCGCCATAAGAATTGCTTCTATGTTCCGAATTACTTGATGGGTTTGCTCTTCAATGTTTCCAGGTACTAATACACCAGTTTTAGGGTCAATAGCTATCTGACCAGCAGTGAATATTAACCGACCATTTTTAATAGCCTGTGAGTATGGTCCGATTGCATCCGGAGCATTCTTAGTGGTAATAATTGTCTTATTGTTAGTCATAGTATTTTCTATCCTTATTGTTGATGGTATTGTAAGTTATTGATCTATTTAATCGCACAGCATGCAATATTATACGGGTTTCCATTATGGCGCTAGACTGGTAACATTCTATTATGCATAATAATAAAAGATTAATTATATTGACCAATGATGATGGAGTCAGTTCACCGGGTTTGGTAGCAGCTGCTATTGCTCTTGCACCTTTGGGTAGGGTACTTGTTACTGCTCCTCGAGAGCAGCAGAGTGGTGCTGGTAGAAGTATGCCTAAAAGTTCGGATGGTTATATCGAGAGTGTTGCAAAAGTTATTGATGGTGCTAGTTGGGATTTTTACTCTATTAGTGGTTCCCCAGCTCAGGTCATCCAGCGCGGTATTTTTGTTGTGAGTGAGCGACTTCCTGATTTAGTTGTCTCTGGGATAAATTATGGTGAAAATCTAGGAGCTGATTTGACAATTTCAGGTACGGTAGGGGCTGCATGGGAAGCAGCTAGTTATGGTGTGCCTGCACTAGCTGTTTCATTACAAACTGATATGAGTAGTCATATTAACCATGGATTGGATGTAGATTTTGCCGGTGCAATACACTTTACTAGAATGTTTGCAAAAAGATTGTTAGATATAGAAAACACAAATGATGTAGACTTACTTAATATTAATGTACCTATGAATGCTAACGAAAATACTGCATGGAAAATTACAAGACAATCTCGTAAGCAGTACTTTGTGCCAACAAATCTAAGTAATCCTGATCTTATTCAATATAAACGAGCTGAAGATCATGCAGAGGCCGAATCAGATTCTGATATTTGTGCTATTACTAAAGAAAAAGTAGTATCAATTACCCCTATATCAATTGACGCAACTGCTAGAGTTTCTTTGTTGAATTTTGAGGAGAAAATGCGCACATTAGAGTGATTAGTTGGTATTTACACTAATCAGATATAGTCATCAATACTTGTACGTTACTAGGGTTCTATATCCAAATAATCATCAGTGTCAGATAACTCACTAGGCCAGTTTTCAAATCTTAGCCATAGATTAAGGACTTCGCCTGCTTCAACTTCACCTAGCCGAGCAGCTAGTATAAGAGCTTCTTCTGGAATTCCCGACAAATTAGTGAACTCCAGGTATGCAGCACGACCCTGTTTCCAGGCTGTACGACATCGATCTAGTAAGTCGTCACCATTAAATGTGCGTAGAATACAACGAGTAGTATAAGGTATTTCTGGTCCTTCTGACATTGCTAGTATACAGGGCTCACTATTGGGTTCGAAATCAGGAGTAGGTCCTTCTACTATGGTGATTTTTTCTGATTCTGACACTTTGTTTCCTCTAATATGTAACTGAAAAATAATTAGACACGATTTTACATTGTAAATCTGGGATTTTATCTAAAAGCTACAATCAGTATAGGTGCTGTTATCAGGAATGCAATTGCTGCTACACCTATTAGGATTTTCAATCCTAGTTGTTGAAAATTTGTTTCTAATCCGCCGGATTCTCTATTGTTCTTTCCATTGGCACTTCCATTAAATACTCGTCGAGCTTTTTCAATCTGTGATAGCGCTGCTTTGACAGGTGTTCCATCATCGCGTTGAGCAGGCTCAATAATTTTCCAGCTTTCTTGATCAGACCCAGATGACCTGCCGCGCTGCCATTGTATAAAAGAATTTGCAGCTCTAGTAATCAATTGCACTGTCCACATGATAAAAAATAGCAATGCGATTAGTTTTCCCATTCTTTACTCCTGTTGATCATGTAGGGTATCATGCCCCGTTTTTGTTTTTTGGCCTTGCTCTATATTGCGGCTTTCCTCAAAAGCTTCAGAGAAAAGAATAGTCGTTATATTACCTGCAAAACTCATCAGAGCATTTCCTGCACGTACACCTTTGTCTGAATTTAGTGCGTGATCTAAAGCAGTTTTGTCAGCGAATTGGAATTCATGTATCCTGTAATAATCTGATTGTCCACCTGGTTCTCCTTCTACGTGACAGACTGTTATACGTTGTAATCCTGGCATCTGTTCTGCAAATGGAATAAATGTTTGCGACCACTGGTTTTCGAAGTGGTCGGGATCATCAGGTTTTCGAAATAATAACGTCATTTTGTACATTGATGCGATTATACATCGCGATTGTTTGTTTAAGTATTAGATTTTTATCATAAGAGTTTTGTCATACAACTTAATACATAGTTAATTGGTATAATGCATAGTATCAAATTACGGTAATATCTTAATTAACTATATTTTTGCTGCCATACACATTGGTTGCGGAGGATGAGGATTGCATGACAAAAAAACAGGATGCCAATACAGACAATAAGCCCTTGGTCGATTTTGCTGTAGGTATTGGCGGTGCAGCTGGTCAAGGAATAGCGACTCCAGGTAATATACTCGCAAGAATTTTTGCAAGAAGAGGATTGAATCTCAATGCTTATAATGCGTATCAATCCTTAATACGCGGAGGACATACTTTCTTGACAATACGTGCTAGTGATGGGCCAGTTAGGAGTATGGGAGATTCGCTGGATGTGATGGTCCCTTTGAACCAGGATACCATGGATAGACACCTCGGTATAATGCCATCAGGTTCGTCAGTTATCTATGACGAAGCAAAGATTACTCCAGAGGACACCCCTGAAGGAGTACAGCTTTGCCCATTACCGATTAAAGAGTTGATTGTTGGCAATAAACTAGCTGCAAATACAGTGGCTGTTGCTGTCGTCCTAAATATGCTCGGGATTGAATTTGATGACTTGGCAGATGCGTTGGAGCGCATTTTTTCAAGGAAAGGTAAAGCTGTTGTTGAATCTAATATGGAGATTGCTCAAAGAGGTTATGATTATGCTGCGGATAATTTCAGCTCATTTCCTTATAAGGCACCTAGACTGTCAAAAGGTTTAGCTGTAGTGACTGGAAACGAAGCAGCTGGAATGGGCGCACTTGCAGCTGGGGTCAAGTTTTACGCGGCGTATCCGATGAGTCCTTCGACTGGAGTGCTAATGTACATTGCACAACATGCTCGGGAACTCGGTGTTATGGTACGCCAAGTCGAAGATGAGATAGGTGTCATGAACATGGTTATTGGAGCAGCTCATGCAGGATGCCGCGCTATGTGTGCTACCTCTGGTGGTGGATTTGCCCTAATGACTGAGGCAATTGGTATGTCAGGAATGATTGAAACACCAATAGTATGTATCGATGTGCAAAGAGCGGGTCCAGCAACGGGAGTGCCAACTAAGACCGAACAGGGTGATCTCTGGCAGTTGTTAGGAGCGGGACAAGGGGACTACCAGAAATTCATAGTTGCGCCTGTATCTCAAACTGACTTATTTAACACTATTCCCGAATTATTTAATTTGACCGATCGTTATCAATGTCCAGGTTTAGTATTGTCAGATCTGCTGATTTCAGAGGGAACGTCTACTGTCGATCCTGACGATTTGAACTGGCAGCCTGATATTGATCGTGGAAAGATGATTTTCCCTGATGGTAGTGCTAACGACAATCCATATGGAGGATATAACGATAACGACTATCTTCGTTATGCCAATACAGAAAGCGGTATTTCTCCTAGAGCAGTACCCGGTGTGCCTGGACATATTCACGTCGCAGCATCAGATGAGCATGATGAAGATGGTACTTTGATAAGCGATGAATTTACTAATCCGCATAAGCGGAGAATGATGGTAGAGAAACGTGCCAGAAAGATGGAGACTGTGTTAGATGAAATAGATCCCCCAGAACTTGTCGGTCCCAACGATGCTTCAGCTACTTTAGTTGGGTTTGGGTCGACTTGGGGAGTTATATTAGAAGCAATTGAAAAATTGGCTGCGGAAGATGAAATTGTTGTTAACCAACTACATGTGAAGTGGATTGTTCCTTTTCATGCTGATGTGATATCTTCCATTCTAGCTGACTCTAAAAAAATAATAATTGTTGAGAATAATTACAGCGGTCAGTTTGCTCGTTATTTGCGTTCAGAAACGGGAATTAAAGGGGATGCACATATCCGAAAATATGATGGTGAGCCTTTTATGCCTCATCATATTATTGATGGCATAAAGGCGATTCTTGAAGATCAAACTGATTTGTATGTTCCTACACATGAAATGATGGTATAAGGATTTAGATAATAAGAGAGAATATTGATATGACTACAACTACGACAGCTGCTGACATAGTAGAAAAATCCATAATTAGCAATGGAATTCCACTGTCTAATGTGGAAGTTACTCGTGATTCATACAAAGGTAAAATTGACCCAGACTGGTGTCCAGGATGTGGTGACTTTGGTGTGCTTACAGCAATGCAAAAGGCTTTAGTCGAATTAGGTAAGCAGCCACACGAATGTATTACAATTAGTGGTATAGGCTGTTCTTCCAATTTGCCAGGATTTATAAACACATATGGCATGCATACTTTGCATGGACGTGCTCTGGCTGTAGCCACTGGCATGAAAATGGCCAACCATGAATTAACAGTCATGGTGACAGGTGGAGATGGGGATGGTTTTGGAATTGGCGGCAACCATTTTCTACATACCATGCGTCGTAATGTTGATCTAACTTATATTGTCATGGATAACCAGATATATGGCTTGACTACAGGTCAGACTTCTCCGACCAGTGCTTTGGGTATGCAGACTAAGAGTACTCCCGAAGGCAATTTGGAAAATCCTATTAATCCAATGCCTCTGGCAATGGTTGGTGGTGCTACATTTGTTGCAAGAGCTTATACTGGACAGCAAGCTCACTTGGTAGACATACTGAAACAAGCTATTGACCACAAGGGTTTTTCTCTTGTGGATGTTTTCAGTCCTTGCGTAACATATAATAAGGACAACACTTACCAATGGTTCAAATCTAGAGTCAAAAAACTGGAAGATTCTGGTCATGATAGGACAGATTTTCATAGTGCTCTTGACAAGGGTTACATGTGGGGTGACGAGATTCCAATTGGAGTGTTTTGGCAGCGTGAAGATCTGCCGACTCTAAATGATCTTGAACCAGTTTTGGATGAAGGTGGTCCGTTGGCATATCGCACTTTAGGAATAACCAAAACTCAATCTGACAGCTTGATGGCTGAGATGATGTAATCGCGTCTAGTCAATTAGTAAAATCAGGATTTCCCTGTTATTGTCTTCCTTCGTCTTGGACAATGCATAAATTAGCCTTTGTGTGACTAAGTGGTTTTTGCTTCATATCAAATGCGGCAATTTTGTTGAGATTGGCCGTATATCAATACGGTAACAGTTATTGTGAATAAATACTGGCGCATAATTTATTCTTTACCTAGTGATGGGCCTACTAATATGGCCATTGATGAGGCTATTTTATCGTCAGTATCGAAAGGGAAATCACTTCCAACCCTACGTCTCTATTCATGGAGTCCTGCTTGTATATCTCTAGGTCGCGCTCAATCCGATAGTGACGTAGATAAAACACGTTTACAATCTTTCGGATATGATTTAGTTCGTAGAGCAACAGGCGGACGATCAATTCTACACCTTAATGAATTTACATACTCTGTGTGTTTACCCAAAAAACATCCAATAGCATCAGGTGGAGTGTTGCCAACATATAGGAGAATTAGCAATGGCATTTTGGCTAGTCTAACAGAACTAGGTGTAGTAGTAGACAATAGCGGAGGAGTACCACCAACAGAAATGCAAGGAGCTGTCTGTTTTGAGCATCGATCTCATTATGAAATAAGTGCTAATGGGCGTAAGTTGCTGGGCAGTGCTCAGATGCGTAGTGGTCGAGGAGTATTACAACATGGTTCCCTACCCTTAAAAGGAGACATTGCTAGTATATGCGACACGCTATTATTTAGGTCGGAAAATGATCGCGCGACTGCTGTATTACGTGTACGCGATCAGGCTACTGTGCTCGCCGATGTATTGGGATATGAAGCCAGCTGGGAACAAGTTGCAACTGCATTCGAGAGAGGATTTGCACAAGCTCTTGATATTGATTTTTCCAGTGAAGGTCTGAGTGCTTTCGAAAAGCAAAATGTCAATTTGTTAATCGCAGATAAATACGCTAATTTAGCATGGACTAGTGGATCCCGTCATATGCGCGAAGTTTTAACAGCTTAGCAATATGTAAAGTAATGATTGTTGGTGTATGTGTGTTGGAATTGCGACTCTCAAACGTAAGATCGCTCAAGCAGAAACGTAGTCAAATCAAATCTGTGCTTGCCAGATTAAGACGCGAATTCAATGTTTCAGTCTCTGAGACATCTCATAATGATTTGTGGCAGTCAGCTCAGATATCTCTGGTGACAGTAAGCAATAATCGGACTGTAGTAGAGGGTGTGCTGAGAAAGTCTGTGTTATGGCTAGAGATAAATCGACCAGACATGTTCGTGGTTTCCGCTGATATAGAGTGGAGATAAATGAATATTACTGAACATGTACAATTACAGAAACGTTAATCCTTATCTTGCACTAGCAGTTGGCTTGCTTGTTCTTGCATGGGGAGCTTTGTTTATTCGTTGGGCTAATGCACCTGGGTTAGTCACTTCATTTTATCGTAATTCTGTAGCCGCATTGGTGTTATTTGTGCTGTGTTTGTTGCTTCTCGACAGAGACAATATTGCTCTGCGGGGCAGCAATATGCGCCTGGCAATATGGGCTGGAGTGTTTTATGGTATAGACGTTGGATTACATGCGGTGGGAGTGAATTTAATTGGAGCTACTATTCCCACTGTATTAGCCAACACTGCTCCTATCTGGGTTGGATTGGGAGCTATGTTGTTTTTCAGGGAGCATCTAAGGATCGGGTTTTGGTTTGGGCTGACATTAGCAATGATGGGTGCGGTACTACTGATGGGATTAGATCAATTGCATAATGTTACACAAAGTATGGGATCTTTCTATGGTCTCTTGGCTGGTGTATTTTATGCCGCATTCTTTCTGTTGAGTCAGAAGTCTCGTGAAAATGTCGACCCATTTTCTTTTCTTTGCATTGCTTTTGCAAGTGCAGGTTGTACTACGGGTCTGATCGCGATATTTTTTGGACAATCACTTATCGGTTACTCAATGCTAACTTATATGATTTTTGTTGTCTATGGTGCCGTGATTCAAGTTGGTGGATGGTTATGTGTAACTTATGCGTTAGGAAAATTGTCAGCATCCACGGTGGCACCAATACTGCTCATGCAAGCAGTAGTTACTGGTGTATTAGCACATCTATTTTTAGATGAGCATCTCAATTTTAGCCAGTACATCGGTAGTGTCGCAGTTCTTTTTGGCGTTTTTTTAGTGCAAAAGCAAGACAAGCACCGGATGACGAAATGATATGATTATTAGATCAGTCAATTAATGGATAAATATAACAGATAGGTATCATATGGACTGCATATATAGTCCTACAACATAAAATTGTAGTGCTATCTGTCTTACAGAACAGAGAATGAAATTTAACAAATATAATCCATATCTGATACTTACTTTTGGTGTGATGATCATAGCTTGGTCACCATTGTTGACAGCATGGTCAGATGCTGCAGGAGTGATTACCTCTTTTTATCGTATTTTGATTGCAGCGATAGTGCTATTCGTACCGTTTTATCGTATACGTAAAAAATCTACCTCAATAAGTGCGCAGAATATTTTGCTTGCAGTCTTTGCAGGTGTTGCATTTGGACTAGACAATGCGTTGTGGTCAACTGGAGTTACGATGGCTGGCGCTGCCAACCCAACTTTTTTAGTTAATACTGCACCTATCTGGGTTGGATTGGGTGCTATGGTGGTTTTTAAGGAGCATTTAAGCAACCAGTTTTGGTTGGGACTTGTATTGGCAATACTAGGCGCAGCATTGATATTAGAAGTAGATTGGCGCCAATCTTTAGAGTCGGGTGCTGGATCGCTTTATGGTCTGATAGGCGGTCTTTTCTATGCTTTATTCTTTCTTGTCGGACAGAAAGTACGGTATAACATGGATACTATATCTTTCTTTTGGATAGTAGTAGCTAGTGCATCGTGCACTTTGGGTTTGATAGCATTGATGCTTGGGAATTCCTTCACTGGGTACAGTGTATCAACATATATTATATTTGTAGTATTAGGTTTGGTCATGCAAGTTGGTGGTTGGTTGGCGATTACGTATGCTCTCGGTAGATTGCCAGCAGCCATTGTCGCTCCAATATTGTTGGGTCAGCCTGTGATTGCTGCTGTACTAGCACATTACATGTTGCAAGAGCGATTAGACCGTATGCAGATTGTAGGTGGTGCTGCCGTCTTGGTGGGTGTGTTGTTTACACAAAGAGCTCGTATCATTTCTCCTGACGCGACAAACAATTAATTGTAACCACTCAAATATTAGATCAAAAATTTACCGGATTTGTAAATTAATTCTCCATCTACTTTGATTTCACCATCTTCTTTCATGTCACATATCATATCCCAATGTATAGCACTCGCATTTTTGCTGCCGGTCAGTGGATATCCGGATCCGATAGCCATATGCACCGTTCCGCCCATTTTTTCATCAAATAAAATTTGTTTTGTATGGTGGTTGATTCCATAATTTGTTCCAATTGCCCATTCGCCTAAGTAGCGAGCTCCCATGTCGGTGTCTAACATTTGTATTAAGTAGTCTTCATTTTTTGATGCATGGGCTACTACCACCTTGCCTTCACTAAATTGCAACTCAATATTATCGATTTCGCGGCCTCCTACAGTAACAGGATAGGTAAAATTTACATATCCATTGACTGATGTTTCTACTGGACCTGTAAAAATTTCGCCATCGGGCATATTGTGTTTACCACAGGCATTAATGAAATAACGATCTTTAATTGAGAAAGATAAATCAATATTAGTTCCTTTGACTTCTACTAAGTCATGTCCTTGTAGCCACTCTATGAAACGACTTTGTTGTGTTTCTACAGATTGCCAGTGTTTGATGGGGTTCATATCTCCATTTACATGACAAGCTTCATATACGAATTCTTGATAACTACGCAGACTCATATCTGCTTCTTGAGCAAGAGAATGTGTAGGAAACAGAGTAACATTCCATGACAAATCACCTTTATCTCCTCTTTCTAGATAAGTCTTTTGTATCTGTTTATATGCTTGGCGCTGGCGTACTTGTTTTGTGGGTTCTATCTGAGAAAGTTCACGAGTATTGTTCGTACCCTCCACACGAATAATGACATCAAAAGTATCAACTGCTAACTTGTAAAGTGGAGAGACATAATCAAGCTGGTGTTTTTTTGCATGTTCAAAGAATATATCTTCGGCTCCTCGCAGATAGGGAGCAATATGAGGATGCCCCCCGCGCTCCAGTACTCTTTCGTAAATAGCTAACAACAATGGCATGCTTGTGGTAGTCCCTGGAGCCCAGATGAGCACTTGATCATCATGTTGAACGTCTGTTGAGTAATCAACAAGCAGATGTGCAAGTTTTGAGATTCGCGGATCAGTCATATCAGTTCCTGTTTGGCAATTCGCTAATACTTTATTATACAATTGTTGATAATAACAGCTCAATCGATTATACTTTGGATGCCGCTGGCATCATGTTCGAGCGAGACGGCTGGATGAAAATTGAGACACACCATTACAAATTAGTGGTAAAAGCAATCATGTGTTAGACAATCCCATTGTTTTTGTTTAGATGGTGGTTAACTATTCCAGCCCTTCGCACAGCGAAGGGCTTTTTTGTTAGTAAGGAAGGAGGAAATGAAATGAGTGCAGTCAGCAGTTTATCCAAGACGAAGAATAAAATAACACTTAAGGATTTGCAAAAGAAAAAAGCGTCTGGGCATCAAATATTTGCACTGACCGCATATGATTATTCACTTGCTAAGGTTTTGGATGCAAGTGGTGTTGACTTGATCTTAGTGGGCGATTCGCTTGGTATGGTTGTACTAGGGTATGAAACCACTCTTTCAGTCACCATGGAAGAAATGCTTCATCATTGCAAAGCAGTAGCTCGGGGTGCCAAACATTCTTTTCTTGTGGGTGATATGCCTTTTCTTTCATATCAAGTAGATGTCCATGAAGCTGTTAGAAATGCTGGTCGTTTTCTCAGTGAAGCTGGAATGAATAGCGTGAAAGTAGAAGGGGGTGTTCAAATATCATCCACTGTTCAAGCTATTGTGCGTGCCGGTATTCCAGTCATGGGCCATATTGGGCTTATGCCTCAGTCAGTTCATAAAATTGGAGGTTATGGTGTTCAAGGTAATACTGCTTCTAAGGCCCGCATACTACTGGAGGATGCGCTAGCATTGGAAGAAGCCGGTTGTTTTGCTATTGTTTTGGAATCAGTACCAACGCGTGTTGCAAGGTTAATTACAGAGAGATTAAGTATTCCTACAGTAGGGATTGGGGCAGGACCGGGATGTGATGGACAGATACTGGTGACCTATGACTTGCTAGGGTTGTTTGATAGCTTCACTCCAAAATTCGTCAAGCAATATGCTAATTTGCGCGAGGCAATAACAGAAGCTGTTGAGCAATATATCTGTGATGTTAGGGATTCTAAGTTTCCATGCGAAGCACATTCAAGTTCGATATCGGATGTTGAATGGCGTTTGCTATTGGAAAATTTGAATGACATCGGATTGTAATTTTCCGAATGATAATACTTGGCAAATGCGCATAGCAATAATAGGAACCGGAGCACTGGCATGTCTTTTCGGTGCTAGACTAAGTCGTTACGCTGATGTGTTTATGTTAGGTTCATGGAAACGTGGTATAGAATCAATAAACGATAGTGGTATACGAATCGAAGATGCATGCAATGTCGAAAAATATCCTGTGCAAGCTTATTTCAAATCGGCAACCATTCCAAATGCTGACTGTGTACTGATATTGGTGAAAAGTTGGCAAACTATTGCAGCTGGGTCCGCAGCCATAGAAATTATTGACGATGAAGGTCTTGTTATCACCTTACAAAATGGTTTAGGCAACTTTGAGCAATTAGTCAGACGTTTAGGAGTGGGAAGAGTGGTTGCTGGTGTAACGACACAAGGAGCAGAACTTCTTGGCCCTGGACATATACGATATGCAGGCGGTGGCAATACCTACCTCGGCAAAAACACATATCAGGAAGTGCATTTAGAAAACTTAATCAAAGTATTTAATTTGGCTGGTTTTCCCATAGTTGTAACTGATAATTTACAGGGTTTGGTTTGGGGCAAGCTTGCTGTGAGCGCAGGCATTAATGCTATAACTGCTCTTATGCATGTTCGAAATGGTAAACTGTTGTCCAATCCCGAATCAGAACAGCTGATGATTGCAGCAGCGCATGAAACTGCTGATGTTGCGGTGGCGAAAGGGATTAACATCCCATATGATGTATCGGAAGAAGTACGAGATGTGGCATCATTGACAGCTGAGAACCGTTCTTCTATGCTTCAGGATGTACTTCGAGGGGCACCCACGGAAATAGACTACATCAATTGTGCCGTAGCAAAAATTGGTAAAAGCTTAGGTGTTCCTGTTCCCGTCAACGTAAAATTGTGTAAGCTGGTTAGATCGTCGCTTAGAGGCAGACCATATGAAGATATTGACCTCTCTCTCTGAACTGAGAGCCAATCTAAAATATATGTCAGGGTCACTTGGTTTAGTACCTACTATGGGTTCCTTGCATGAAGGACATTTGTCTTTGGTTAGGGCTGCGAGAGAGCAGAATGAAAATGTTGCAGTTAGCATATTTGTAAATCCTATCCAATTTGGTCCTGAAGAAGATTTGGACATTTATCCCCGTAATCATGATAATGACTTGGATATATTACAATCAGAAAAAGTTGATATAGTATGGATACCTGATGTTAAAGAAATGTATCCTGATGGATATCAGACGTATGTTAGCGTAGATAAACTAAGCCGTTACTTGGAGGGTAATCGTAGACCTGGCCACATGCTAGGTGTAGCCACTATAGTCACAAAATTGCTGATCGCATTTGCCCCGGACTGTTTATATTTGGGTCAAAAAGATGCGCAGCAATCATGCATAATAAAGCAATTAGTTGCTGACCTTGGTTTTCCAATTGATGTTTTAATATGTCCGACTATACGCGATACAGATGGTTTGGCATTGTCCTCACGTAACTCGCGTCTAAATCCATATGAAAGGAAGGCCGCTGTAGTGCTATATAAATCACTATGTGAAGCTGAAGCAGCTTTTTCCAATGGAGAGACTGATGCAAGCAGATTGCGAACACTAATTACAGATGTTATACGTATAGAAAAATTAGCACAGCCACTATATGTGTCAGTTTCAGATATTAACAGTCTAAAAGAATTGCAGTATGTATCGGACCGAGCTCTGTGCAGTATTGCTGTCAAAATAGGATCAGTTGTCCTTATCGATAATATGGTGCTGGAGGATTCATGATATGGCTGGAGATATGTTGCTAGCAGTTGATATAGGTAATACACATATTACACTAGGGGTATTTAATGGTGAAAAGCTTGGCCCACGATGGCGTATGGCTACTCTCATTAATAGAACCAGCGATGAATTTGGTCTACAGATGTTAGGTCTTTTCCATCATTCGGGTTTGCAAAAGGATGATATTCAGGCAGTTATTATAGCTTCAGTTGTCCCTACATTAACGAGTGGATTATTAGAGTGTTTCAAGAAATACCTGGACTTAGATGCGTTAGTGGTGGATGCTGGTGTAAAGACTGGAGTTTCAATTCGTTGTGATGATCCACGCCAGGTTGGTGCTGATAGAGTTGTTGATGCAGCTGCTGTATTAGCCTTATATGGATATCCAGCTTGTATTGTTGACTTTGGCACAGCGACTACTTTTGATGCCATTTCTGACACTGGCGAATACTTGGGTGGAGCGATAGCTCCGGGCATCGAAATAGCTGCAGATGCTTTATTCCATCGGGCAGCAAAATTACCACGGGTTGACATTGTGCGTCCGCCGAATGTCATTGGGCGTAATACTCAGCATGCGATACAATCCGGTTTGTTATTTGGGTATGTTGGTCTTGTCCAGTACATGGTAGAGTGTTTTCGAACTGAATTGGGTTCAGATATGCAGGTTATCGGTACTGGAGGACTTGCTGAGACTATCTCCAAAGAATCCGATATCATCGACGTTGTGGCTCCATGGCTGACATTGGAAGGTCTACGGGTGGTGTGGTTATTGAACAAATGATTCGTAATACTGTCGTCGCCGATGTGCTTGTAGTCGGAGTAGTATCTATTGACAGATTACATATAGGCGACAAATCTTTTCGTACTGTGGGTGGGGCAGGTATGTATACTGCCATCGCTGTTCAGTTTGTTGGGGTATCAGTAGCATTGTTTGCACCTCGTCCAGGCAGCATGTCGTCTATATTGAAAACAATAGACGGCTATTTGCATTGGTTTGGGCCGCAGATCTTATCACATAAATTACCACAACTTGAGATTACACATCATGGTAATGATGTGGCTACACTCAATGCAATAGAGTGGGGGGGAGAGATTGAACTTGTTCCAGAAGATTTACCATCCGATTTGTCAGAATATAAGATAGTGCATTTGGCAGCATTGAGTAGTGCAGAGCGTCAGTTACATTTTGTTAAGGCATGTCGGACACGCGGAGCGCAGTTGATTTCGGCTGGCACATACTCGTATGTGGTGCAGCATGAGCCCGAGACGGTGATGAAGTTGATGAAGAAAGTAGATATTTTTTTCATGAATGAGAATGAGGCTGTCGGATTATTTGGTTCAATAGGTAACATTGTAGTAGACCCTGGGAAGTTAGTTTTTGTGACATTAGGTAGAAACGGCGCAATCGTTCTGACTGATGATTTGTCTGAAGGCATGCCTGCAAAGTCAGTAGAAGAGTTTGATCCGACAGGGGCTGGCGATACATTCTGCGGTGCTACTTTAGCAGGTCTGTCTCGCGGAATTTTGCCACAAGATGCAGCGACTCAAGCAATTGATATTGCTGGTTTGGTTGTCACAGGATTGGGTCCAGAATCACTACTGTCCTAGAACCTCTATTCTATCAATAAATTAGTGTGAACAATTAATGTGATGGCAATATAGTGTAGTATCCAGTAGATGATAGAATATCTGACAAATGTTACATATTAGCGTGCCAAAATATTTTTCGCAGCAAAATCTAAAATTGATAGGTTTAACAATGATGTGGTTAGGATATTTTCTGCCTTGGGTTCCTCATCGTGCAGCTGCATTAAATATGGGTGCTTATGATTTGGCAGAATGGGTACTGCTGCTACCTCAAGTGCAAGATGGTAGTATTGCAATAAGCCAATTGAATTTTCTAGCTTTAATATCTCTAGCTGTTGTGCTAACTTTTGAAGTGTCACTTCAAGGTGGACTATGGCGATGGTTGTTGATTGTTGTTGGTCTAGCAATAATGATGATGGTACCGAGTTATCCAGCTATTTTGTACTTTAATACTGACTCGACTGTTCAGTTGCAGATTGCACTGGTATGTGGCACTCTGACAACAATAATATCGGTGTGGTATTGGAGGGATAGGAGGTGGATGAAGCTCTTACAGGGTATCGCAACTGCTTTAGTGGGTTATGGAGCACTGAGAGCATTGTTGTTAATTCGTCCAGTAGTAGGGAATTTGTATGGAATCATTCCCGGGATTGGATTGGGTTGGTATATTACATTGTTAGGATGTCTGTTTGTGTTTGTATCTACAATTTCTGATAGTGGACTACGCGTTTTTAAAGAATAGTAGGTACGATCAATATGCAAATATTGCGGGTGTAGTTCAGGGGTAGAACGTCAGCTTCCCAAGCTGGATGTCGTCGGTTCGAATCCGATCACCCGCTCTGTAGATCAATTGTACATCTTACTTGCTACTTACTAGTAGATAGGCAGTTCAGTATCAATTTCAGTTGCCCAAGCTCGTATGCCACCTTTTAGATTCTTAACTTTTGTAATTCCGGCGCTGACCAGCAATTGTAGCATTTGCGCGGATCGACCACCTGTGCGACACATTATCACATGTTCATCAGTAGTATCAAATTCACTTAATCTACCAGGCAAATCACCCATTGGAATTAATTCTGCTTGGGGTAAGTGTACTATATCCCATTCGAAGTCTTCTCGCACATCAATGAGTCTTATTGGAGCTCCTTCCTTAAACTTGTCGTTTAGTTGTGAGACAGTAATATCCCATTCTTCGCCTGCTCCTTCTTCATCTGTTTGGTCGTGTAACGGCATGCCACAGAATTGCTCATAATCTATGAGTTCTGTAATTGTTGGTTGTGAACTACAAATTACACAGTCAGGACTCTTTTTTAGTCTAACTGTGTCAACACTCATAGCTAAGGCATCGTAAAGCAGTAGTTTACCAATTAGTGGTTCTCCTATACCTACGATCAACTTAATGGCTTCAGTGGCCTGCATTGTTCCTATTGTTCCAGGTAATATACCTAACACTCCGCCTTCTGCACATGAAGGTACTAAACCCGGTGGAGGTGGTTCTGGAAAAAGGCATCGATAACAGGGACCATGTTCAGCCCAGAAGACGGAAACTTGTCCCTCAAACCGAAAGATGCTACCGTATACGTTAGGTTTGTTTTGTAACACACAAACATCATTAACTAAGTATCGAGTTGGAAAATTATCAGTACCGTCAATAATTAAATCATAAGGTTCTGCTAATTCCAGGGCATTTTGAGAAGTAAACAGATTGTTGTGTACAGTAATATTTATATGAGGATTGATGTCGAGCAACCGATTCTTAGCGGATTCTACCTTTAGTTGTCCGATCGTGGATGTACCATGAATGATTTGACGTTGAAGGTTGTTAGCTTCTACTATGTCATAATCTACCATACCAATGTTTCCCACGCCAGCTGCAGCCAAGTATAGAGCTACAGGTGAACCTAGTCCTCCTGTGCCTACACATAGTACTTTGGCATCCTTGAGCTTTCTCTGACCAGATAATGTGACTTCCGGCATGATTAGATGTCGACTATAACGAATAATCTCATCATTACTTAGTTGTACATCTTCGGCTGGTGGGGGGTTGACTGCTATACTCATTGATTTCCGTTCATATTGAGTGTGTGCTTATACATACATCCTCCTGCTACTGAAGGAACAATCCTCAAGCTCGATTCTGGGTTGAGAGCAGTATTTTCTCCGTTTAGATTGCGCACATCATCCCCATCTAGAAATATATTGACAAATGCACGCAGTTTTCCATCTTCATTGTACAAATGTTGTTTTAGTTCAACATGTTGGTTAGTGAGGTCATGCAATGCTTCGCCAACGGTGTTACCTTTGACTGTAATGTCAGTATCTCCGTTTGTATATGTTCGCAATGGTGTTGGGATTCGAATGTTAGGCATATGTTGAAGGTCCTTTTGTGTATGAATATGTTATCGGATTACTGTTAGAGTTATATAAATCTTTCAAATAACTTGTGTATGTACTAGTCTTACTCGATTTTTAGCAATTCTTCGACAAAATGATCTCGGTTCTCACTGAGAATCCAAGATCTTGAATGATCAACCCTTTTGTGTTGGATAGATATTATTAAATATGACCACCAAGGCAAAGCAAGCTCACGATCATACTCTGAAGGTTGAGCCGGGTGATCTGGATGTGAATGGAAAACACCAACTAGTTCCAAACCATTCTTTTCTGCAGTACCTTCAGCTTCAAGATAAGTGTTTGCCTTGATTTTATAACGCTTATGTTTTTCATTTGTATCCCATTCATTGTCTAGTGCAAGAATCATGCACACACAGCGCTGGTCATCTAGTATTTTTCCTATAAGAAATCCGGCGCCTTCATGAGGGTAAGCTGAAGTCAAATGCAAAGCGACTTGTTGGTAAATATGTTCAGGTAAATATAAAGTCATTACTGATTATTTCCATCTGTCCAGAATCTATCTGACAAGTATTTGTACCCGTTATCACAAAATATGGTAACGATTACACCTTCTTTTAGAAGTTTAGCAGATTCGATAGCAGCAAAAGCAGCTGCTCCCGAAGATATTCCTACTAGCAATCCTTCTTCTCTTGCTAGCCGACGTGTCATGTCTAGGGCATCTTCTGTCCGTACTGGCAAATGAGTGTCTGGCAGATTTTCATTGTAGAAGCCTGGTTTAATTGATGAATCCATGTGTTTGAGTCCTTCTATACCATGAAAAGGTCCTTCAGGTTGTATTGCAATGATCTGTATTGTTTCATCATATTCTTTCAAATAACTACCGGCACCCATCATGGTGCCACTAGTTCCTAATCCACATAGAAAGTGAGTAACTCGATTTTGTGTCTGGTTGATTATTTCTGGGCCCGTAGTGTGATAATGTCCATGCCAGCTAGAAGGATTATTATATTGGTCTGCATAATAGTACCTTTCAGGATTTTGGGCCACAATTTCGCGAGCTCGAACTATTGCACCATCTGAACCTTCCATTGCATCCGTAAAAATCAATTCAGCACCGAGAGCCTGGAGCGTTTTCTTTCTTTCAGGACTAACATTGTCGGGTAAGCACAATGTGACTTGATATCCACGCGCAGCTGCAAAAGTAGCATATGAGATCCCCATATTGCCAGAAGTGGAGTCAAGCAAGGTCATGCCTGGTGTCAGGTTACCTGATTTTTCTGCGTCTCTTATGATAAATAGTGCGGCTCGGTCTTTGACAGAACCGCCTGGATTAGTCCATTCAGTCTTAGCATATATGTGTACAGATTTGGGTAACTCATGAGTCACATGACGCAGTCGTACGAGAGGAGTATTGCCTACGGAAGCCTCCAGAGATTTGGTTGCTGGTATATGTACTGGATGATATTCTGGTGAATTTACATTCGATTGTGTCATATTATTCTTTAATACATATTCACATATTCTTAACATGCGGCAATAACAAAAGGCCACACGAGACTACAAAAAGAGGGCGACAGAAAAATTGTGGAACGTTATCCCGCTAGTAGTCGTTTGGCCTTTGGAGGTGGTTCGTTATATTGTAACGAAGCAGTCCTAGTGATTAGAGCGACTGGCGGATTAAAATCCCCTTTTGTTACACATACATTTGTTACACATATACTTTGTTATACATATACTTATTCTTATCCAAGTTCTATAATATGCAACTATTGCTACATGATTATTATAAGGTTGTGTGCGTGTATGTCAACTATTTGAATTTGTAACTTTGAGTAATGTCCGGCACTATTCTTGCGACATACTGACAAGATGATTTGTCTGGAAAGACACATGAGGGTAGGATTAGCTATATGGATTTTGAAGACTTGCCAAATCAGAAAACTGGTTTCGGGAACAGATTCCGAGATATAGTCAGATACATAGGAACAGTATTATTGGTGGGGATGGTTGTTGCAACTGCTTTTACGTTGTGGACACCTGCTTCAGTACTGCCTCGTAGTGCGGCTCGCGATATTGCCCGAGCCATGGCTACGCGGGTAGGTCGTAATGCCAGTCCTGTACCCCCTACTGTTACACCAGAACCTAGAGAGCTTGTTGGCATTGTTGCTGGTCATAGTGGTAGTGACTCGGGCGCAGTATGTCCAGATGGTCTTACTGAGGTGGAGATAAACTTGAATATTGCAGAACAAGTCAAGGATATATTATATTCGACGGGTTATGATGTAGACATTCTTGATGAATTTGATGATCGTTTGAATGATTACGCAGCTAGTGCTCTTGTTTCTATACATTCTGATTCGTGTGAATATATAAATGAGCAGGCTACAGGCTACAAGGTCACTGCATCATTGGAGACACAGACACCAATAGAATCTAATCGACTGGTTAACTGTCTTATAAGTCATTATGAATCAGTCACTAAAATGAATTTCCATGCAGGCAGTATTACATATGACATGGAGTATTATCATGCATTTCGTGAATTAGATGCGGAAACCCCTGCTGCAATCATCGAGGTTGGATTCATGAACCTTGATCGAGACATGTTGACTAACAATTCATCTACAGTGGCTCAAGGTGTTGCAAATGGCATACTATGTTATGTGAGAAATGAGAGATTGGGAGCCGACCAATAAAGAAAGTATTTGTCTGCATATTGCAGGTCAGTTACCATAGTATGTCTATGTTACAATCTCGGAATGTTTGTCCAACACTTTTGAAAGGGTATGATACTAATAGTTGGTGGTTGTGCTAGGTTATAGTGAGTTTATATTTAGACTAACATGTGCAGAGGTATATAAATGCTGATCGTTAACGGTCAACTTGTGATTTGGGGACATGATGGCAGGATCATTAAAGATGGTGCGCTGTTGGTTGAGAATGACCGTATAGTTGATATAGGTGATACAAGTGATTTGTTGGATAGGTATCAAGGTCAGGAAGTAATTGATGCGTGCGGTAATTTGGTGATGCCAGGCAACATATGTGCTCATACTCATTTTTACGGCGCATTTGCGCGAGGATTGTCCATACCTGGCAGTCCCCCAGTAGATTTTCCAGAAATATTGCAACGTCTTTGGTGGAAATTGGACCAGATATTGACCGAAGAAGATGTTAGATTCAGTGCTCTTGTCTGTCTTGTGGATGCAATCAAACATGGCACTACTACTTTAATCGATCACCATGCTAGTGCTTTTCATGTGGAGGGTTCCCTTGCTATTATTGCTGAAGCTGTGCAGCAAGCTGGCCTGCGTTCGGTACTATGCTATGAAGTTTCTGATAGACATGGGATAAGTTATACAAAAGCAGGCATAAATGAGAACTTGCGATTCATTAAATCAATAGGTGATGGATACTTGAATGATCGTCTTAGAGCAATGTTTGGTTTGCATGCTTCCATGTCACTTAGTGATGCTACACTTGAAGCTTGTGCCATGGCTGTGCCTAGTGGAGTTGGTTTTCACATACACGTCGCGGAACACAATGCTGATCAAGAAAATAGTCTGGATAGGTCAGGATTGCCGGTAGTTGAACGTTTACATAGATTTGGAATACTAGGTCCAGACACTATTGCTGCGCATTGTGTGTATTTAAGTCCAGCAGAGATAGATATTATATCTGAGACTGAAACATGGGTGACACATCAACCTCGCTCGAATATGAACAATGGCGTTGGGGTAGCTGAAGTTGAGCAAATGCTCAAGAAAGGTGTGCGAGTCGGTCTTGGAAATGATGGGTTTTCAAATAACATGTGGTCAGAATGGAAAATGACTTATTTGCTTCATAAGGTGGCTCATAAGGATCCCCGCATGGTTTCAGGTAATGCTATAGTCGATATGGGTGTTAGCAATAATGCAGATTTAGCAAGTCAATTGTTTAATACAGCGCCTGTAGGTGTGCTTGAAGTAGGCGCATATGCCGATATAATAATTGTGGATTATGAGCCGACAACCCCACTTACCTATGGAAATTTGCCTTGGCATATAATTTTTGGATTCGAATCTGGGATGGTAAATACCACTATATGTGCTGGCAAAGTGCTTATGCGAGACAGACAACTTTTGTTTCTTGATGAAATTGAAATTACCCAGCGGAGTAGGGAGCTGGCTGCTGCAGCTTGGAAGCGATTTTATAATACTGAATAGGGTGAAAATTTATGTTGCCTTCAATATCAATTATTGGCGGAACCGGTGCAGAAGGTAGTGGGCTAGCCTTGCGTTGGGCATATTCTGGATACCACGTCACTATTGGGTCTCGGACTTTAGATAAAGCTTTGGGTAAAGCTGCCGAGCTTAATATCAATATTCCCGATACAAAACCTCAGCTCGTTGGAGAGGATAATTTGTCTGCTGTAAAGGTATCTGAGGTTGTTGTTCTCACGGTTCCATATAGTGCACATCGAGAAACATTATTGGATTTGAAGGAAAATCTGCATGGAAAAATTTTGATAGATGTTACAGTGCCGTTAATGCCCCCTAAGGTGGATCAGGTTCATATCCCTGCAGGTGGTGCTGCGAGTTTGGAGGCACAAGAAATTTTAGGCTCTGATGTTAAGGTAGTATCTGCATTTCAAAATATCTCAGCTGCTCATCTGCAAGATCCGGAAAGGGATATTGATTGTGATGTGTTAGTTTGTGGCAATGACGCATCAGCCTGCGAAGAGGTGATTACTCTGGTTGAAGCCGCTGGTATGTCTGGCATCCATGCAGGTTTATTAGTAAATGCTATTGCAATTGAATCTTTGACTCCAGTTCTCATTAGTTTGAACAAACTTTACAAGATTAGGGATGCAGGAATTAGAGTAACTGGTATTACTCGACTTGAAAAATAAAACAAGTTGCATTGGACCTGTCTTGTCTTTGATTTGAGTACTTACAATTCTTAATCATGAATGCTATAGGCCAGATTGTGTTGACGGCACTATCGGATATACCCGCAGTAGGTCCAGGCGATGATATTATGACGATAGTATCCACTGCCTTGGATCGTACTAGTATTGTGTTAGAACCAGGGGATGTTATTGTTATAACTCACAAAATTGTTTCAAAGGCAGAGGATAGATATGTAGATTTGGAAGATATTATTCCTTCAGAATATGCTTGTTGTTTGGCAGATGAAGTTGACAAAGATCCTAGGTTAGTAGAAGTTATTTTGTCAGAATCTAGTGAGGTTGTACGTAAAAGCAAAGGCATCTTAGTGACGGAGCATCGTCTTGGTTTTGTTGCAGCTAATGCTGGAGTAGATAGTTCTAATATTGATCATATTGAGGGACGTTCTCGCGTATTGCTTCTACCTACTGATCCAGATCGTATTTGTAGTGAAATTCAGAATAGAATACAGACAGAAGCTGGTATTTGCGTAGGGATAATAATTAATGATAGTCATGGTCGTGCTTGGCGAAATGGCACAGTAGGATTGGCTTTGGGTTCTTCTGGGATACCTGCTTTACTAGATTTGCGTGGTTGTCCTGACATTTTTGGAGCGGATCTTAAGACAACGCAAGTTGGTCTAGCGGATGAGATTGCAGCTGCTGCTTCGTTGCTAATGGGTCAGGGCAATGAAATGCGCCCAGTAGTACATGTTAGGGGATTGCCTTATCCATTGTCTGAAGGAAAGGCATCTGATTTATTGCGTAACAAACAAGAAGATCTATTTCGATAATCAGGAGGTTTTATGGCGAGTGCAATACCACAAAAATATCAAGATCTCTTATCTTGGGACAAAAAAGCATTTGCGAACTTAGCTTTGTCATTGAAAGATGGAACTCCTCACGTTACACCTTTGTGGTTTGATTATGATGGTGAATATATAGTATTGAACAGTGCGCGCGATAGGGTGAAAGACAGAGTTATGCGTCGTAGTGGTTTAGTAGCGATGGCGATTTCAGACCCTGAAAATCCATATCGTTACATTCAGATACGTGGCCGAGTTGTTGAAATCACAGAGGAGGGTGCACGTGAGATGATTGATTATCTTTCTATGAAATATACAGGTGGACCGTATGATGGTTACAAGGGTGAAATCAGAGTAACCTACAAGTTTGTTCCTAAATTGATCTCATCCATGGGATAAGATGACCATTCATGTAAAACATGTTCATGTTGGACATGTGTCAACTGACTTTTTTAGTATTGTATCGATTCTAGTAATACAAATCAAAAATTTAATCTGACTATGAGTAAAACAGTAAAGATGGTTGGTCTGGCTGTTATATTTCTGCCATTTTTATTTTCGCTATTGCACCAATCCGAAAGCGCCATTGGTCAATCTGGATCATGGCTTGCTTTTTTACCATATTCAAACAACTGGATTGTAGGAATGATATTGCCGTCACTCGGTATTTCCATTGCAAGTATTGTCTTGCTAAGTGGTCCGGTGAGAATTAGGGCTATGAGGTTACTGAATGGTGGTCCTTATCTTTCTTTGATGGCATTGATGTTTTTTGTTTGGCTTTTTGTTACTGTTGAGGTTGGTCTACGAAGCTTAAGTTCTAAACATACCCCATCTCCATTACATGTTGGCATGAATTATATTGGGTATAGGGGGCCGGTTATTTCGATTATCAAACCAGAAGACACCCACTATATAGCGGCTATCGGAGGTAGTACAACCTATGGGAATGGTGTTGATTGGTGGGAGGCTTGGCCAGCATATTTTGAGGAACATCTTAATGTGTATGTCAATACCAATGATCATCATAGCTTCAGAGTCGCTAATTTGGGCTTGGAAGGGGCAGGTCTTGATTGTGGAATACGTCGTTTCAGACATTTTTCTAAGATGTACAAGTTTGATGTTTTGGTGATTCATGCAGGATACAATGGTATTGGCGATTGGTGTCAGTTGTGGTTGCCTATCAATACCAAACTTCGAGATGTTTCGTTGTTGATTCATGTCGTAATGGAGTTTTTAGAAGGACAAACATCTTATATTAATATGATGGAATCAATAAATAGAGTAGTGGTAACTATTGATAAGAATACTGATGCCAATGAAGCGACCGAGGATTTTGTGCAAATGTATGTAGAGTTTGTAGCAGATGTACTGCGAAATGGAACAAAAGTTGTTGCTATTCTACAACCTAGTCCGGCTAGCCAACTTGCTGGATCTGAAATTAGTGATGCCAGCACATCGGATGATTTAATGCAGAGACTTGCACTTAGAGGAGATATACTAGGTTCAAGCTTGATAAAACGATTTGGTAATTTCGATGAGTTCATTCTTGTCGATTTGCATGCTGTTGATATAGATCAATACCGAGCCGACTCTATACATTTGATGCCCGAGGGCAACAGGTACATATCTGAGATAATAGCTTCAAAACTATTAGATAGTTATGATAAATGAAATTCGTTAGGAATATTAGTTGGGATGAATGATATAGCCAGGCAGGTTCTTCATGTTTGAGCAGGTATTGAAAAGCCGTCGTTCGATTCGTCGTTATCTCACTGATACGGTGCAAGATGATGTTTTAAATAAGTTGCTTGAAGCTGCTACATGGGCTCCTTCTGCACATAATAAGCAACCTTGGAGGTTTGCAGTGTTACAAAAGGCCTTTCACAAAGAAAATCTTGCTAATGCAATGGGCAATAAATTGCGTGTTGACCGCACCAACGATGGTGATGATCCCGAAATTATTGAGCGCGATGTTGCTAAATCTATACAATTAATTGTTGGATCACCAATAGTCATTGTAGTTTGCTTAACTATGTCTGATATGGATGTGTATGTGGATGGACATAGAAGTAGTGCTGAGCTAATGATGGCCGTTCAGAGTACGGCTATGGCGGTGCAAAATTTATTGTTGTCAGCTCATGAGATGGGATTAGGTGCTTGTTGGAGGTGTGCTCCTTTGTTCTGTACTAAAACAGTGATAGACACTCTAAAACTGCCACAGAATTGGTATCCACAAGCCCTGGTTACGTTAGGTTACCCAGATGAAGATGGTAAGACACCGTCTCGTTTTTCATTGTCGAAGGTTACTAAGTGGCTATAGGTTCAGTTGTAGCTCTGGCTGGTGGAGTAGGTGGTGCTAAATTGACTAAAGGATTGGCAGAAGTCCTTGAATCGAACAAGTTGACTGTTGTGGTAAATACGGCTGACGATTTTGAACATTTGGGTCTGTATATATGTCCAGATTTGGATACAGTCATGTACACGTTATGTGACCTAAACAATGTTGAGACAGGTTGGGGCCTACAGTCAGAAAGCTGGAACTTTCTAGAAGCACTACGGGAAATAGGCGGTGAGACTTGGTTTAGCTTAGGTGACCGTGATTTAGCAACACATATTCATCGGACATATCGTATGAATGCTAATGATAAATTGAGTGATATCACAGCAGACTTTTGTAGAATTATGGGAACTGATGTGCGGATATTACCAATGACTGATGATCCTGTGCGGACTATGGTAGACACAGATGAAGGGTTCCTCCCATTTCAGGAGTATTTTGTTCATCTTGGCTGTTCACCCAAAGTGCTAGGATTTGAATTTGAGGGTGTGCAAACTGCTGTGTTCAATCCGCTTGCATCTGAATCTTTGAAGGCAAAAGATCTGGAAGCAGTAATAATTTGTCCCTCCAATCCGTATGTTAGTATAGCTCCTATATTGTCTCTAGGAGGTATACGGGATCAATTGCGTGATATTGCGGTGCCCATAATAGCGGTGTCTCCAATAGTAGATGGTCAAGCAATCAAGGGTCCAGCTGCTAAGATGATGCGTGAATTGGGGTACACTCCATCTGCGGTCTCTGTCGCTCTAGAGTATAAAGATATTGCAGATGGTTTTGTTATCGACAAAAAAGATGCCGCTGAAGCAAGCAAAATAGAAGACATAGGACAACGTGTACTAGTAACGGATACGATTATGACGTCTTTAAAAGTCAAGAAAAGTCTTGCGAACAATATTATGGATTTTGCTCATGAAATTAAAGTCGGAGATAATTGAATATCATGGCTAACTGGGCAATTGTTCCGGTGAAAAATTTAGATATTAGTAAAAGCCGTTTATCGGATGTGCTGTCTGCAGATGCAAGGCGAGATCTTATTAGTAGTTTACTATTAAGTACTCTAAGGACACTGAACGAATCGGAATTAATTGAAAACACTATAGTGATAAGTAATGATAGAAGTGTTTTGCGATTGGCTGACAAGCAGGCAGTTTTCACAGTTCAAGAAGATAGCCCTTCAGATCTCAATAGTGCGTTACATCAAGCAACATCAGTGACATTGGCGCATGGTGCTACCGGTTTGCTGGTTCTTCCTTCAGATTTGCCATTATTGACAATAGCAGATGTTGAAAAAATCGTCGATGCAGACGATTCTAATAGGTTGGTCAGGATTGTACCTGATCAACATGGTGTAGGAACTAATGCGCTTTTCATAAGACCACCTGGCGTGTTACGATACAAGTTTGGAAGAGACAGTCTGTCAAGTCACAAGGTGGAAGCAAAACGTATTAAAGCTAAATTACATGTATACCGTCTGTCTAATGTTGCATTTGATATTGATGATCCAGATGATCTAAGACGACTGCAAAATGTAGTTTTAAACACTCAATAATAGGAGGTGGAGACAAATGGATAGGGTAGCACTTTATCTGCAAGATGCACATTCTCTAGCTGAGGGCATAAAATATGCTCAGTATGCAGAGAAGAAAGGTTTTGAAGCAGTGTGGCAGGCAGAAAGTAGGTTAGTCAGGGATGCGATTGTACCCATGGCTGCGTTTGCAGCACATACATCTACTCTGAAGGTGGGTTCCGGTGTAATAAATAATTGGACACGTAATATTGGATTATTAGCATCGACCTTACTTACTTTAGATGATCTCGCACCTGATCGGATTATTTGTGGTATAGGAGCGTGGTGGGATCCGTTGGCATCCAATGTAGGAATTCATCGCCGCAAACCTCTTTTGGCCATGAGAGAGACTGTTGAGCTGTTACGCAAGTTACTAGCACTTGAGAATGTTACTTTTACGGGCGAATTTCATCAACTTAAAGGTGTAGAGCTCGATGTAGTGCATGGTCGATCAGAGGCAAGGAATGTACCAATCTATATAGGTGCAACTGGACCAAAAATGATGGAGCTCACAGGTGAGATTGCCGATGGTGTTGTTCTAAATTATTGTGTTCCCCCAAATTATAATGACAGGGCCATGCAGCAATTGGAAGATGGTGCCAAACGTGCTGGTCGTCACTTAGATGAAATTGATCGGCCACAATTAATAGTGTGTTCAGTACACGATGATCGAGCAAAAGCTATTGAGGGGGCTAAAACGTTGCTTACTCAATATTTGGCACAACAACCGCATATTGCCCAAGCCTCGGGCGTGTCTGCTGATATCGTTGAAAAAGTTCAGCAAATATTGGGATGGCCTGCTAGCAAGGATCAAATTATAGAAGCTATGCAATATGTGCCTGATGAGTTTGTTTTGAGTATTAGTGCTACTGGCACACCGGATGAAGTTCGAGAGCGTGTAAATGAGTACGTTAAAAGTGGATGTACTTGTCCTATCCTATATCCACTAGGAGATCCTTATCTGATGATGGATACATTTGCACCAAGCAAGTAGGTTAAATGTCATAGGGAAGTACTGGAAATTTCCCTCATAACTTGCTCAAAGGCTTTAAGTGCTTCATCTAAATCATTTTGAGTGTGAGCAGCGGATATCTGAACACGTATGCGGGCTTTGTCTTTGGGTACAACTGGATAAGAAAAGCCTATGACGTATACTCCAAGTTCTAGGAGACGTTCAGCTATGTTGTGTGCGGCTAGTGCATCTCCTAGCATAATAGGTAATATGGGATGTTCACCGTCCGGTGTTTCAAAACCTATTTCAGATATGCCTTTTCTAAAATATGAGGTGTTTGATTCTAGTTTTTCGCGCAACTCAGTGGATTGCGATAACATCTCTAAAGATGTTAATGATGCACTTACTATACTTGGGGATAAAGTATTAGAGAATAGGTAAGGTCTAGAACGTTGTCTTAAGAGAGATATGATTTCACGTGGGCCACTAGTATATCCACCGCTTGCTCCTCCAAGTGCCTTTCCATATGTGCCAGTAATAATATCGACTCGTCCCATGACTCCACAGTATTCATGAGTTCCGCGACCAGATTGCCCTAGAACACCAACAGCATGCGAATCATCAATCATTACAATAGCTTGATGCTTATCTGCTAGGTCACATATTGTACTCAGGTTTGCAATGGTGCCATCCATGGAAAATACTCCATCGGTAGCTATCATGCGAAATCTAGCGGATTGAGAGGCTATTAATTGCTTTTCCAAATCGTTCATATCGCCGTTGATGAATCTGTATTTGGTCGCTTTACACAATCTGATTCCGTCGATGATACTGGCATGGTTGAGTTCATCACTAATGATTGCGTCTTCTGGTCCTAGCAATGTCTCATAAAGTCCGGCATTGGCATCGAAACAGGACGTGTATAGAATCGTGTCTTCAGTACCAAGGAAAGTGCTAGTGGCATTTTCTAGACTCTTGTGTATTGACTGGGTTCCGCAAATAAAACGTACGCTCGACATACCATAACCCCACAAGTCAAGACTTTCATGAGCACTTGCAATGATAGCTGGATGGTTCGCCAAACCTAAATAGTTGTTTGAACACAAATTAATTATTTCTTTATCACCCTTGACCAAAATCTTAGATTGCTGTGGACTGTTTATTATTCTCTCATCTTTGTACAGTCCAGAATACTTAATGTTTTCTAATTCCTGTAGAATATGATTGCGTAAATTGTCAACCATCTATATTTCTCTCCAGTCCAAAACTACTTTTCCGCATTGTCCTGAACGCATCAAGTCAAAACCATCGCCATAATCTTTATAACTCATTTGATGTGTTACTACCTTAGAGATATCTAATCCAGATTGCAACATAGTAGTCATTTTGTACCAAGTTTCAAACATTTCTCTTCCATATATGCCCTTAATAGTTAATCCATGGAAAATTACTTTATTCCAAGCTGTAGTTGTGGTATCCGGAAGTAATCCAAGCAAAGCTATTTTTCCTCCATGACTCATGTTTTTTATTATGGAGTGTAGTGCTTTGGGACTTCCAGACATTTCGAGACCAACGTCAAATCCCTCTTTCATAGCTAGATGATTCATTATATCTGTGAGCGTTTGTTCTTGAGGATTGATTGCCATACTAACGCCCATATTCTTAGCTAATGTAAGTCTGTAAGGATTGGGATCAGTGATTACTACGTGACGGGCACCTATATGACGTACTATTGAAGCTGCCATAAGACCAATTGGTCCTGCACCAGTTATAAGCACATCCTCACCTATTACATTGAATGACAATGATGCATGTGTAGCATTACCTAATGGGTCGAAACAGGTTAGTATCTCTAGAGGTATTTTACTATCGCAAGGCCATACATTGGCAACAGGTATTATGAGATACTCTGCAAAGGCACCAGGACGATTGATTCCGACTCCTAGTGTATCGCGGCACAAATGTCGTCTTCCTGCTAAGCAGTTGCGGCAGCGCCCACACACTATGTGACCTTCTCCTGACACCAAATCGCCTGGAGAGTAATCATGTACGTTACTACCAACTTTGTCCACAATTCCTACGTATTCGTGACCTATAGTAAGAGGAATATTTATGTTATGTGATGCCCAATCGTCCCAATCATAAATATGCAAGTCAGTTCCGCAAATGGAACTTTTCATTATATGGATGCGTACATCATCTGGGCCAGGTTCAGGAGTTGGAATTTCTTTGAGCTCAAGACCAACTTGTGCTCTTGTTTTTACCAGGGCTTTCATATAATTGTTGTTAGCTATTTTGTATTTGTTGCCATACTTTCTTAATTAACAGTGCATCATCTTCCATTATTGGGCTTTCACAAAGCAGTCTACCTGAGCAATGGCAATCGGATAACACTTGCAGAAAATCAAAGTAATTTAGGTCTCCTTCTTCAAAAGTCAAATGTTTCCGTTCGCCCTTAGGGCCATATTCTATTCCGGAGATGTGAATGTGCAAATTGTTAAGTTCTTTGTCACCTAGTGTGGTACTTATGGATTCAATAATATCTTCAAATTCTTGGTAAGTGTTAACTGTACCATCACCATTACGGGCATGTAAGTGAGCAATGTCTATACATGGAGCAACCCCTGGTATATTTTTGGAAAGTTCAAGTGTATCAGTGAGCGATCCAAGCATGGCACTTTTACCCATTGTTTCTGGACGCAGTGTTACTGTATTGGATGATTGTCTTAGCTCCTCAACGCATCCATTCAGTCTTTCTATAGCTAATGGTAATACATCTTTTGGTGGAGCACCGAAATAAGAACCGGGATGAAAAATTATGTCAGTAGCCCCAGCCAAATTTCCGTAATGAGCCGCATCCATTAAACGCCTTCGACTTTTTGGCCATTCCTCATCCTTCGCATTTAGGTTAATAAAATATGGTGCATGCACACTAAGAGTTACATTGTTTTCTTCGGAAGCTGCATTGATTTTTTCGCAGGTAGACTCTTTTACTCGTACAGAATGTACCCATCCTAATTCTAGAGTTGTTAGACCTAGTACAGCTGTTTGTGCAATAGCTCCTACTGAACCACCTGGGCTTTTGGGGGTAGTGACTGGTGACCCGACCGTTCCAAATTGAAAGGTACTTTTTGTCATTGTTTGGTCCTCATACTCATTATATTCATATCTGTCATTTGTGTGGTTTTGAAATTTGATTGTCATTTACGCAAGCGCAGGCTTCTATCGAGATTCCACTGTTATGATTATGTAATTTGCCGCGATACGGACGATGCTCTCCTATAACATCCCAATTGCCAAGAGAGAAAGTGGGAGGTCCAGAAGCCGGTATCCACTCACCATTGTATTTGCGCGCTAGATGTAAGTGAGTACCTGTGCTTTCGAAATCTCCTTCGCAAGATGGTCGACCTAGTCGTTCTCCAGATTCGACTTGTTGGCCTACTCTGAGCTTATATTTTTCAGGCAATAAATGTACGTAAACTAGAGTCCAACCTGTGAGTTCTGACTTGTCATTGCCTAAGTTTTGGGCTAATACACCATTCTGGATACGAGATATTACACCTGATGCAGGTGCCACAATCCAGTCAGTGCTTTTAGCACAACCAGGCTCAGCTAATTGTGGCGCAAAATCGATAGCTGCCCAAGGAGCTGAGTCTCTCCATGCATTGTGTGGCCCACCAGTAAAATTCCATATAACATTATGTTCAAAGGGAAGTTCAATTTCCGGCTGTGTCAAACCTGGCTCCAATAGATCAACTTGGAAATCAAAGGGGTCTCCGAAGAGTTGTTCATATGTTGCGGAAAATCCATTGGGTCCTATTGCTTGTTCAAATAATGCTTGCGAATATAAGTGGGCAAAGAACGAGTAAATTGCTACAGTGCCAGAGTTTAGGCGTGGGTCGAGTTGATATGTTTCTCCTTCAGCCAGGGTAAGCTGTTGTATGCGACCATGTCTCCATCCGTAGTAACCTGCATTAATCTGCTCTGATGCCCACATTAGCTGGTTAGGCAGCTTAGCATACTTCCATTTTTGTACGTTTAGTGGATATTGTAATATTGACTCTGCGTCGCTAATGCCTGTGACCAAACCACTTTGGTATTCAATAAGTGCTAGTAAGATGCGAGGATTAACCGAATATGCCACAGATATATCTTGTACAACTCTCCATCCGGGCAATAGATAGTCGTTTCCTGCTTCGATTTGCCAAAGCCATCCGTCAGGATAATTCCTAACTTCTTGCTCTACATCGAGATTGATTTGACCTGGCCCATAAACTATCTCGCTGTCAGGTACTATCCAGAAAGGCTCAATGGAATTGCTGAGATCTAAATCAGGCACAGTGACTAGAGTATTCCTATCCAGAAAATCTGTACGTGATAGATTTGAGTTGGCTCTCCACAAGAGTTCTAAATCAACTACAAAGCGTCGCGCTATTGTAGGTAAAGTATCACCATTCTGAGCACTGTACAAATGATACGTATCTGGAGTGTAGACTTCAGTTGTTGGTGCAATTGATTCAGTGATAGTTTTACGAGTAGGTTGAGGAAGTGCATTGGGTTCAGCTGTAGTAATAGTGATGCTGACTTGAGGAGGTGCTAAGGTGGATGTAGCATCCTGCCTAGTCTCTGTGTTATTTACACATGATGTGGTCAATAAACAGATTGACGTGATGGTAGACCAAATTAATCTTTGTGGTTGCATGCTATTCTATTATATAAATTATACGTTATAGTATTCTGGATGTTGACTTGTTGTTTTATCATACAATACGTCTGCAATTTATTTTCTAATTATATGTCTAATTTCAACTTTTTATATAACTTTGCATTCAGTCGATTGTCCTTGCTGTTGATTATTATAAATGTTACCTTAATGGTGTTACTGATGATTCCAACAGTTACTGTTAGAGCTGATGATACCAAACCCGATCCGCGTTTTGGTATAGTGGAATCATATCAGGCATCACATATTGCCAATAAATGGGAAGTGGGCTGGGACCGTGTTGTAATAGAGTGGTACCGTGTACAACCCTTGGGACCTAATAGTTGGATTCCTGTTTATCCTCATGGACTAGAAATTATTGAGCAATATGGTGACCCAATTTATCGAAATAATACTGAGCACTCACTACTACAAAATGAATGGCTGGATACTGCGGTACAGAATAGCAGGGAAATTGCTGCGTTATTGATTGGTACACCAGAATGGGCTACTAAAGGATTGCCTCATAGGGGAGTGCCGGAAGGATTATATTTGCCTGTTTCGGATCCTGGCAATCATTGGGCAAATTTTGTTAGGCGCATTGTATATGAATATAGTGATCAAATAAAACATTGGATTATATGGAATGAACCAGATATATCTTTTGATCATCCAGGTGCGCAATTTGACGGTTCTGTCGAAGATTATTATCGTCTAGTAAAAGTAGCATACATTGTAGCTAAAGAAATTGACCCTGACTCAGTTATTCATTTGGGTGGTCTGACTTATTGGCATGATGTAGTGTATGGAAGGGAACCTTATCTTCGCCGCCTACTAGAAATAGCAGCAAGTGATAAAGATGCAATATCTAATAACTTCTATTTCGATGTAGCTACTGTTCACGTATATTTTGATTCTGAGAGCGTCTACCAAATTATCAAGATGCAATCTGACATACTTGTCGAATTTGGGCTAGACAAAGCCATTTGGATGAATGAGACCAATGCAGCACCGATGGATGATCCGCTGCATCCTTGGTATGACCCTATTTTACCTGTTACTTTAGAACAGCAAGCTTCTTTTTTGATTCAATCAAGCACACTTGCTTTTGCAGCTGGAGCTGAACGAATTGCAATATATAAGTTATTTGATCATGTTGGTCCAGTCATGGGATTAGAGTCATATGGCCTGATACGAAATAATGGATCTCTTAGACCAGCTTCTATTGCTTATCAAGTTCTTTCCGAAAACCTGTCTCATTTCCAGACTGTGAGTCATTCGATATGGCCTACACATCATGTGGTGACTTTATTAAGTCCTATGAGGCGTACCATTGTTGCCTGGGCGCGTACAAATAATGACATTGAAGCTATTGTTGATCCGTTACTTGATACTCAGGATGCATTTATTATTGATCAACGTGGTAATAGGCTACCAATTTATTCCGTGAACGGGAAATACCATCTTAGTCTGTCAGGCGGATACTGTGATGATGGAAGGGAATGTTTAGTTGGAGGTGAGCCATTACTGATGATTGAGTATCAACAGTGTGACTTAGATCATTTGGTGACTCAGCATGATTGCATGTTATGGATTTCCACTGGTGCTGAATTCACTCCATCATTAATTGACCACGATTTCTAGGTGGTGTATAATAATTTAGGCATGCCTAAAAAGACATCTATATGTATACAATGGGTGTGAGTTATTATGTCTAATCCAATATTGGCACTTACTTATGCTTCGTTGCTATTAGCAACATCTTTTATTTTGTTTAGGCCAGATGGGGGTTTGTTCTGGCAGTGGCGGCGTCAAAGCCATTTGACGCATAGGGTATTGAGTGAAGACGCTCTAAAACATATCTACAAAAACGAATTAATTAATAATATGACTACTCTAGATAGTGTGACAGGTGCTATTGGTATTAGCGGCAATCAAGCTGCTATTTTGTTGCATGAAATGGCAAAACATGGTCTATTGAAGTTAGAAGGCACTGAATTCAAACTTACAAAACGTGGTCGTGTTTCTGCACTGCATATATTACGTGCACATCGGTTATGGGAACATTATCTTGCTGAACAGACCGGGTTTATAGAATCGGAATGGCATGAAAGAGCCGAGCTTCATGAACACAATATGACTTTAGATGAGATTGATAGCCTTTCAAATTCGTTAGGCAATCCTACTCATGATCCTCATGGTGACCCAATTCCTACGTCAAGTGGGGATCTTGTATATCATGGTGGTATTCCATTGTCTAATCAAGAGATTGGTCAACGTTTGCACATTGTGCATTTAGAAGATGAACCTAAGACATTATATTCACAGTTGGTAGCTTTAGGATTGCATCCAGGTATGGAAATACAGGTACTAGAAATAGGTCAACATTTTGTACGTATTTGGGCTGCAGGTGACGAGCATGTCATAGCGCCATTATTGGCTTCCAATATATCAGTAGTGCCAGTTTCAGAACCTGATTTAGATGATATGGATGAAAGTAAACGCCTGTCTAATTTAGATATCGGTCAAAGTTGTCGAGTAATGCGAATATCGAGGCAGTGTAGGGGTTTAGAACGTCGCAGACTTTTAGATTTGGGAGTGCTGCCAGGGACTGTGATTAAAGCTGAAATGCGAAGTCCAAGTGGCGACCCAACAGCATATAGGATACGTGAAGCGCTGATTGGACTACGTCAAGACCAAGCAAGTATGATTAGTGTTGTGCCTTTATGAGGCTCATCATGTTATCTGACCTTAGATAGATAGTGAGGACATGTGAATATAGAAATTAATGCTAATGTTCCTGAAGCTTGTGCAGTTTGCCCAGCACATAACTCTGCCCAATTATTAAAACTTGGCGTGGATATGGAAGATTGGGATTATGTGGTTGCATTAGCCGGCAACCCTAATACGGGTAAAAGTACAGTATTCAACTCATTGACGGGAATGCGACAGCATACTGGTAATTGGCCGGGTAAAACGGTAGCTCGAGCAGAAGGGGGATATGAGTATCAGTCTACACGTTTTAAGATTGTAGATTTGCCTGGCACGTACTCGCTGCTTAGCACTAGTACTGACGAGGAAATAGCTAGAGACTTTATTTTGTTTGGGCGACCTGATGTTACCGTTGTAGTGGTAGATGCTACACGATTGGAGCGTAACCTAAACTTGGTATTACAGGTGCTTGAGATATCAGATCGGGTAGTTGTGTGCCTTAATCTAATGGATGAAGCACGAAAACGCGGTCTAGATATAGATGAGCGTCGTTTAGCACGTGATTTAGGTGTGCCAGTGGTTCCGACAGTAGCGAGATTTCAAGAAGGATTGCCGCAACTATTGCAAACTATAAGCGATGTAGCTTCGGGCAGTACAGTGTGTAATCCACGTCGTATAGATGATAAATCTAGTGCAGTGAGCGGAGTAGTACAACAACTTACTAGGCAAGTTGAAAGTATGTTTCCAGATTTACCTAATCCGCGCTGGATCGCTCTACGTCTTTTAGATGGTGATACTCGCATAGCAACTGCTTTGGAAACAGGAGAATTAGGATCTTTATCCTAGTACCTGTATAGAGGAAACTTAACTGTGTCTGATAATAAGGCAAAAAGATTACTAGAAACTGCTGAAAAGCTTAGATGGGATGTAGGTAGTACGTTTCATGAAGGGGTGGTTGAGTCTATATATTCTGATGCAGCTCATATAGCTGATAGAGCTGTGAATCAAAAGGAAAAAAGATCTTATTTTGATTTGGATAGAACTATAGACAGATTAGTAACCAGCCGTTTCTTTGGTTTTCCTCTAATGGTGCTTATGCTGACAGTAGTTTTCTGGATGACTATATCTGGTGCAAATGTCCCCTCAAGTATGTTAGCCACATTGCTGCTAGACAATTTGTATCCACTGCTTAAAACAGGAGCTAGTACTATTGGCTTGCCTTGGTGGCTTGATGGATTACTGATTGATGGTATTTATTTGGCTATGGGATGGGTGATTAGTGTCATGCTGCCTCCCATGGCAATTTTTTTCCCATTGTTTACTTTGTTGGAAGATCTTGGCTATTTACCTCGCGTTGCTTTCAATTTAGACAATATGTTTCGCCGTAGTGGTGCGCATGGAAAACAAGCACTGAGTATGGCGATGGGGTGGGGATGTAATGCAGCTGGAGTAATAGCTACACGTATAATTGATAGTCCTCGTGAAAGGCTCATTGCAATAATAACTAACAACTTTGCGTTATGTAATGGACGGTGGCCAACTCAAATATTAGTTGCCACTGTATTTATTGGAGCCCTAGTTCCAGCACATTTGGCCGGTATTATTTCAGCATTAGCGGTTGTGATAATAGCATTATTAGGTATTGTTCTAACGTTTGTAGTGTCTTGGGGCCTCTCCAGGACAGTTTTAAAGGGAGAGGTATCAACTTTCAGTATGGAACTTCCACCTTATCGTCCACCACGTATATTACAGACAATCTACACTTCTATTATCGATAGAACATTACCTGTTCTATGGAGAGCTGTATTATGGGCTGTGCCTGCTGGTGCTCTAATATGGACAAGTTCAAATGTACTGATTGGTGATTTAAGTGTTGCGGAACACATAGTTGAGTACCTGAATCCTTTTGGTATTCTCATTGGTTTAAATGGTGTAATATTATTAGCTTACATCTTAGCAATTCCTGCAAACGAAATTATTATCCCTACTATTCTGATGCTTACTGTACTATCGTCCCGTATGGATTCATTTGGAGCAGGTGCGGGTGTAATGTTTGAGCTTGATTCTCTAGAAGGAAGTTTAGCTGTGTTTCAGGCTGGAGGTTGGACACTACTGACAGCTGTTAATCTTATGTTATTTAGCTTGATTCATAATCCATGTAGTACGACAATTCATACGATATACAAAGAAACAGGTAGTGTTAAATGGACTCTTATATCTTCCTTGTTGCCGGTGGTAATGGGTCTTACAATAACATTTTTTGTAGCGCAGATATGGAGATTATTAGGTGGTGTGGGTTAGAATTCAGTAATATTACTTGGGATTAGTCTCCGACAATCTGTGCAATTATCTCTCGTTGACGGGGTTTGTTGTCAAAATCGATAAAGACGATTTGCTGCCAAATACCCAGTGTCATATGTTTGTCCAAGAAAGGTATTGTAATAGATGGTCCTAAAAGTGCAGCGCATACGTGTGCATGTCCATTACCATCATGCCATCTTTCGTTATGAGCATAATATTTATCGGAATCGGCTAGCTCATCGAACAGTCTTTTAATGTCTTTTAGACACCCATCTTCAAATTCAATTGTTGTGATTCCTGAGGTAGAAGATGGTGTGAATAGTGTAATGGTGCCGTTAGTGTAAGATGAGATTTGTATTAAGTTTGCTGCTTGATTAGTAATATCATGAGCATCTAGGTTGCCCGTTGAACTGATAGAAATTGTTTTAGTATGTACTTTCATTGCTTATATCCTCGACGCATAATCAGTTTATCATACATTTATTTGCGGCGATATTTGTTTGTAATAGTGTCTATGTATTACCTGAATGGTCAATACAAACTAGCGTTTGATTTTTATCGGAGGATCATGTGTTTGAGTGTGAAAATATGATATGTGGGGAAATGTTCCTATACAATGACTGGTCAAAACCACAGAGATTGTAGACAGATTAATCAACTTGCCATCGTAACTGCTGCATGAGACAATCCATCACAGAGAATATCTAATATGAGTATAGAAACAGATCATTCAATATCAAATAGTGAACCAAGTAGCGAAACTGGTGACACTATTACGTTCAAACGGAGCCATTTTTATTTAGCCCTTGCACCAGTAATGTTTGTATGTGGCCTTGCTGTTGGGTATTTGTTTTGGGGACAAACAGATGATTATGGTTCTCAAAGTGATGAAACGGTACAACCCAAAATAGAAACCGTTGAGGCGGAAAATGTTGTTGGTCAGATACAGAGGTTTGATGTTACAAGTACTGATGATCCTTGCATAGGTCCTCAAAGCGCGCCAATAACAATTATTGAATTTAGTGACTTTCAGTGTGCTTATTGTGCTAGGTTTGTCGATGCTACTCTAGTGCCTCTTCTGGAAACTTATCCTGACGAGATAAGATTTTGCTATAGAGATTTTCCTTTGGACAACATTCACCCGGAAGCTAGGTCAGCAGCCGAGGCGGCACAATGTGCTTTTGAACAGAACAAGTTTTGGGAATTTCATAATGGTATCTTTCGGAACCAGACAGCTTTGAGTGACGATCTATATATTAATCTTGCTGATAAGATGAATTTGGATATTAGTGAATTTGAGAAATGTTACAGTTCTGGTAAGTTTCGCAGTAGAGTAAATGATGATTTTAATGTGGGGAGAGATTTAGGAGTGACGGGCACTCCTACTTTTTTTGTGAATGGGCGTCCCTTGGTTGGAGCACAACCACTTGAAGCATTTATGGCGGTTATAGAATCAGAACTTAGGACTCAGTAATTGTTATGTTAAATAAGCGCGGTGCTTTATTCTCAGCCTAACAGAAAAACTACTGTTTGTTATTTTAGTTGCGGTTTCATTCGCTTTTAGCTGGCGTAATTTCCGCTTGTTGTTTGGTGTGATAAGACGCGGCAATCCAGACCTTGAACTAAGTGGGTTACCATTACGCATTTGGCGGTCAGTAGTGATATTAATATCGCAGCGACCTGTTTTTCGTACACGGCCAGTGACAGGTCTATTGCATGCTTTGATAGTTTGGGGCTTCTTATACTATGTGTTGGTTAATATTGGAGATCTTATATATGGCTTTACCCCCAGCATGCAATATAACGGGACAGGACTATTAAGTAGATTGTATCGTCTCGGTGCAGATATAGTAACTCTGTTCATACTAATATCAGTGATATATTTTTTTGTTAGAAGATTTGTTGTAAGATCACGAAAATTAGATTTTGCATCGAATATTATGTTGCAGCCAGGAGTTAAGACTCGTATTAGAAATGACTCGCTGGCTGTTTATCTTTTTATACTTTTACATGTAGGCTTTCGGATTGCTAGTGTGAGTGCAGGTATTGCTTTACATGGTCAAGATGTTTGGCAGCCTTTTGCATCGATGTTGTCTATCAATTTGACGCACTTTAGGCTTGACACCTTAATTGCTTTGGAACATATTGGCTGGTGGCTAAGTATTGGTAGTATTCTGGTTTTCATACCTTATTTTCCATTGAGCAAACATATACATCTGATAGCAGCACCTATCAATCACTTGTTAAAACCAAAGAGAACTTCGCTTGGTGCATTGCCACCAATTGATTTTGAAGATGAAGATATTCAAGAATTAGGGGTGCAAAGAATTGAACAATTAGGTCAATCACAATTAATTGATGCCTTTGCTTGTATCATGTGTAATCGATGTCAAGATGTTTGTCCAGCTTATGTAACAGGTAAGGACCTTTCTCCAGCAGCCTTGGAAGTAAACAAAAGACATATGATAAATATAGATATGGCTGCAATTGCTGCAGGTGAATCTACTAAACCTTTGCTTGACAATGCTATTAGCAGTTCGGCTCTTTGGGCGTGCACCACGTGTGGAGCATGTATAGATATCTGTCCTGTAGGTAATGAGCCAATGTTCGATATAGTTGATTTGCGTCGATATCAAGTTTTAACAACAGGAGAATTTCCTAATACATTACAAAATGCGTTTAATGGTATGGAGCGTCAAGGCAATCCTTGGCAAGCAAATGAGGATAGAATGGCCTGGTGTGCTGGACTCAATGTGCCTACCGTTGAAGATAACCCTAATTTTGAGTATCTATACTGGGTTGGTTGTGCGGCGACTTATGATCCGATAGCAAAAGAGGTGGCACGCTCTTTCATAAAAATTCTAAATTCAGCGAATGTCAATTACGCTGTCCTTGGTGATCGTGAATGTTGTACCGGAGATACAGCTCGGCGTTCGGGCCATGAATATTTATTTTTTGAAATGGCTTCTCAGAATATTGATACACTATCTAGTGTAAGTGCAAGAAAAATTATAGTTACATGTCCACATTGTCTGCATTCTCTTGGTGCAGAATATGTGCAGTTCGGATGCGATTTTGAAGTAATTCATCATACTACGCTTATTAGTGAGTTGATCAGTAGTGGCATGCTTGATATGAGTATGAAAAATGAGGAATACAAAACTATCACTTTTCATGACCCATGTTATTTAGGTAGACATAATGGAATTTTTGATGATCCCCGCTCGGTACTCGAAAGTGGAGGAGTACAGTTAACCGAGATGCCTCGCAATAAACAAGATTCATTCTGTTGTGGAGCAGGGGGTGGTCAAATGTGGAAGGAAGAGGAACCTGGACGCCAATCTGTAAGCGCTGAGAGGCTTTCCGAAGCAAAGAGTACAGGTGCTGATATCATAGCAGTGGCGTGCCCATTTTGTAGGGTGATGATGAATGATGCCAACAGAACTGATGGCGAAACGATACAGATTAAGGATGTGGCGGAGATAGTTGCCGACTCTATTGCAGACTAATATAGACTATGATTTTTACTAAATTCAGTATGAGTAAGAACATTTATGTGGCAATGGTGTTGATTATAACAACTGCATTTGCACTTAGGATGTATCAACTGGGATCACAAGAATTGCGTGGAGATGAAGCGTTTTCATGGAATTATGTGGTGAACGAAGCAGGTCCAATGGCTATACTTGAGCGTATTGTTCGTGAGGGAGACCCACAGCCCCCACTTCATTATTGGACTCTTCAGATGTGGACTCGTGTGTTTGGAGATAGCGAGAAGATGTTACGATTGCCCTCAGTTTTATTCAGTATGATCGTGGTGGTTTTAGTCTACAAATTTGGAGTTGTGTCAGTATCTAGAAATACAGGCATTAGCGCTGCAATTTTAACAGCTATTCATCCGTTTCAGATATGGCTAGCACAAGATACGAGAAACATGTATCAGATGGCAATCGTGTTTGTATTAATTGCTACGCTCAATATGCCAATGATGCTGAGAGGTAGGTGGAGGAGTTGGTGGATATACATTATAAGTGGATCACTAGCAATGTACAGCCATTATTACGCTTTGTTTGGATTGCTTGCACATGCCATTTATATGATTGGTTATCGAGGTAAATATTGGCATCGCTGGTGTTCTGCTATAGCTTCTATACTACTGATTTTGTTGCCATGGGCGGTAGTAATTCTTCCAGTTTTTTCAAGTGGTCAGCTTGCAGACCCTAGCTACATGGCAATAGGTGATTTTCTTGTATTAGTAGCCAAGGATTTTGCTTTAGGACCTGTTGTTCCTGATGGTGTGTCTACATGGGCAGCTTTAATTGTTACGCTGTTATTTCTAGTTGGCGCAACATATATTTATAGAAACGGTAAACATCTATGGGCGGCAGTTTTAATTGCATGGCCGCTAATTTCCCTTGCTGGTATTTACGCAGTTTTGTTACGTCGCAGCACTTTTAACTCATTTTATTTTTTGATGGCATTTCCAGCGATGTATGTGACACTTGCTGCCAGTTGGCATCTAGTTGTCAGGAGAGTGGAGTTACGAAGATTGTCAACCGTGTTTGTAATAGTGTTTATGGGATTGATAGGGTATGGATTGCGCAATTATTATTTTGTGCCAGAGTGGAGCAAGAATCGTGGATTAAGAGAGATAGCTTCAATATTAAAGTCTGAAATCAACCCAGGTGATATATTCATCGCCAATTTTCCTGACCCAGCTCAAGACTATTATTTTAATGATGTTATACAACATCGTACTATGTTACCCCATAGCCCTAGTATGAAATCTATGGATATTACTAATAAGTTGAAAACGCTTGCTAAAGAATATCGTAGATTTTGGTTTGTTCCGATAGACGCTCAACAATGGGATGCAGAAAAAACCACTTTAGGTATTTTAGATAGCCAGTATGTGCGAGAGGCAGATTACGTGACTGGCAAACTGGAACTTATTCGTTTCGCTTCAAACTATTATCATGCATCAGGCAGTTCTTTTGTTGGCAGGTCCTTTGTTTTGGGGCCAAAATTGGAGCATGCGCATTTGTCCGTTAATGGAAATTCAGGTGTCAGAGTTATATCTATTGGCGACAAACTGGTTATCACGCTTGTTTGGTCAACGGATGATATTCTACAGAATGATTATGTGGTATTTGTTCATTTATTAGATTCTGCCGGGAATTTGTTAGCGTCTCACGATAGTATGCCAGCATCTGGGCGGCGGCCTACTACTACTTGGAACACTAACGAAATCGTGTTAGACGTACATGAATTCCAGGTGCCCACTGTCAGTGTCAATGGGCAGGTACGCCTTGTGACTGGGTTGTACACACATGAAAATAGTGAGCGGCTTAATTTAGTTGGTGGGCTCGAATCCATAATCATATATGATTTAGAAATAGAACCTCACTAGTGAGATTATGTGATAGGTTATTTGTCAGATAATGTGCTTTCTAGAGCTTCTTCGATATTAGGATAGCGGAATGCAAATCCAGCTTTCTCTAATCTTTCTGGTATAACTCGTTGACCGTGTACTACCACATCTGCAACTTCACCGAAAAGTGCCCGAAATGCTAGTCGGGGTACTGGCATCCAGTGTGGACGTCCCATTACATTACCAAGCTCTCTTCCAAACTCAGAGTTTGTTACAGGATTAGGAGACGTAATATTAAAAACACCTGACGTTTCTTCATTCTCTATAAGATATATTAGGGATTGGACAGTGTCATCCATATGAATCCATGAATAGTATTGCTTGCCATTTCCTATAGGACCACCAACAAACATCTTATACGGGAAAAGTATACGGGGTAAGAAGCCTCCCTTCATACTTAAAGGCAAACCAAAACGTGCTACTATCCTCCTTACTCCAACTCCTATCACTGCACTTGAAGATTCCCATGATTGGCATACTCGGGCTGCGAAATCAGTGCCTTGTGCTTGAGACTCAGTTATGACTTCTGCGTCGGAAGGCCCATAATACCCTATAGCTGAAGCTTGAATAAAAACTTGCGGTTTGTTTCGCGCACCTTCTACTGCTTTGGCTAATACTTGTCCGGATTCTATTCGACTTCTTGATATTAAATCTTTTCTATAAGGTGTCCATCGTTGTGGAAACAAGCCAAACAATCCACTTCCAGCTATGCTTTCACCGGCTAAATGGACAACTGCATCGGTTTTGTCTATTTCTTGTTCCCATCCAGATAGGGTTCGCGCATCCCATTTAATGACATTGACTTGATCTGGCATTCTAACTTCTTGGGGTTTTCTACTAAGTATTGATACACTATGTCCTAGTTCGAGTAGTCCAGCCGTCAGTTCTCTGCCTATTAGTCCGCTGCCGCCGGCAATCAGGATGTGCAAATTAGTCATTAACTCTTCTCCTTTTCTGTGAATTTTATACCTTGTGATAGAGGCAAGTTGTTTGTCCAGTTAATAGTAACGGTCTGCCGACGCATGTATCCTTTCCATGCGTCAGATCCAGACTCTCGGCCACCTCCTGTGTCTTTTTCGCCTCCAAAGGCACCACCAATCTCAGCTCCAGATGTACCAATATTAACGTTGGCTATACCGCAGTCTGATCCTCCTACTGATAGAAATTTTTCAGCAGTATTTATATTCCTTGTAAAGATGGCGCTGGAAAGTCCCTGAGGTACTGAATTGTGCATGTTGATAGCATCATCAAGTTTTTCATAATCCATTATGTACAAAATCGGTGCGAATGTTTCTTCACATACCAGGGGTGTTTGCTCTGACATACGTATTATTGCAGGTTCAACGAACAAAGGCCCTAGTTTTGGCAATCTTTTGCCCCCATACAATAAAGTTCCACCACTGTCTTGTGCTCTTTGCACTGCTTTAAACATACGGTTCACTGCTTCTTCATTTATCATAGGACCCATCAGTACATTTTTGTCTAAAGGGTTTCCTATTGGAACATTTGCATACGCTTCAATAACACGGTTTATCAGCTCATCAATTATCGAACTATGTGCAATTAATCTGCGAGTGGTAGTGCAACGTTGCCCGGTTGTTCCCACGGCACCAAATAGCACAGCTTGCACTGTGAGATCAATATCAGCATCTTTAGTTACTATTATTGCATTGTTGCCGCCAAGCTCCAAAATACTTTGTCCGAGTCGAGAAGCAACTTGTTCGCTGACTTTTCGACCTGTAGCTATTGAGCCTGTAAAAGAAATTAAGGGAATTCGCTTGTCCTGAACTAATGTTTGTCCAATGGACGGTCCATCACCCACTAATAGATTAAATACTCCATTAGTCTCATGGTCTGTCATCACTCGATTTGTTATTTTTTGTATAGCAACAGCTGTCAGTGGGGTGATTTCAGAAGGTTTCCAAACAATTGTATCGCCACAAACTGCAGCTATAGCTGCATTCCATGCCCATGGAGCTCCAGGAAAATTAAAAGCTGTAATAACTCCTACGGGTCCAATTGGGTGCCATTGCTCATACATGCGATGCCCTGGCCGTTCTGAGTGCATAGTTAATCCGTAAAGTTGACGGGATAAACCAACTGCAAAGTCGCATATATCAATCATTTCTTGCACTTCACCTATTCCTTCAGGTGAGATTTTCCCCATTTCTAGTGAAATTAGTTCTCCTAATGGCTCTAGATTCTCGCGGAGGGCATTTCCTAGGTCGCGTATCAACTGGCCACGTTGTGGAGCTGGTTTTTCTCTCCAATTAACAAATGAGGTGCTGGCTTCAGATAGTATATGTTCGTATGATTTTGAGGATGCTGTTTCTACAGCACCTATAATCTCACCATTAGTTGGATTAGTAGAGACGATGAGACTGACGTCGTCGTTGGATATCCATCCGTCTGTTCCAAAACAGGAGCCCCGATTATTTTCGTGGATGTCTAATTTTTCTAAAATACTTTTCATTTCTATAATGAAGTAGTGCAATACCTAATATGATTATGTGTCAGGAAAAGTAACTACCATTGTCATTCCCCATCTTAAACGCGGATCAGATTCTTCAAGATCTATAGTAACGGTATAAGTTACATCACCACGCTTTTCTGTATACAATTGGCTGATTGAACTAACAATCCCGTTTAATTCAAGTTCTGGAAGCGCATCAGGATTTATGCTTACCTTCTGGCCTACAGATACAACCGGCACTTCTATTTCAGTCAGATTATCAGTTTCAACTTTCCAGCTTGAGAAGTCAGCCAGAGTGGAGATGGTTTGTCCTGGCTGTACATACTCGTCTAAAGTTAGTGATAGTTCCGCAATAGTTCCGTCCCAGGGCGCCACTAATTCGTTGTGAGATAGGTTTTGGGTAGCTAATTCTAAGGCCGCTTGAGAAGCTCTCATTTGTGTTCTTGCTGTATTGAGTGACAATAGGGCGGATTTTTCTCCTACCTTTGCTAATTCTACAGAGATTGTTGCTTGTGATATCCGTAAGCTTATTTGCTCCACTTGAGTATCTGTGTAGTTTAAGTATGCCTGGGCTTGGTCTAAGTTTGCTTTTGATAATTCTAATGCATCAGGATCTATACCATCTTGCAGGTCGCTTAGTCGATTGCGTGCGTCTGATAATTGTGCTGTTGCTAATTTTATATCGGCCTCTAATTGTTGGGTTGCAAGTGATACTGACTGTGGTACAGCAGGGTCATCAGCAGACTGATTTGCAGCAGCTATAATCCCTTCCCGACTATATTTTCCGCTTTGAGCCCATTCAAGGTTACGTTGTGCCTTTGCTAAATCACTTTCAGCTGAGCTGATCAGTTTATTGTTTTGTAGCCGAGATTTCTCCAATTGTTCCACTGCCTCATCGTACTGGGAAACAACATCATTGTAACGTTCTTGCGCATCCTCCAATGTAGTTTTGCGCCCATCTATGGTCACCTTGCGGCTGGTATCACAAGTGAGCGTTGCCTTGCTGACGATGGTATCATAATCATCTAATAACTCATCGGCAATCCAATTTTCCACATCATACACAGTTCCTGATTTGTAAAGTGTGTTTCTGTAAGTCAAGTCTTGGCTAAATGTCAATTTGGTATAGTCGTCGCCGTCAACATTTACTTGACACCCATCGATTGCCTTTTTGACTTTATCCAGAAATTCCTTTTCGTCTTCAACTAAATCGGCAGTACTGTCTACGGCGTCAGTCAAAGCACCTATGTCAATTATTGTGGAATTTAACCTTAATTGTTCCAATGCGTTTTGAGCTAAATCTACTTGTTGCGAATAATATTGAACATCTGGTTTGTCGATTGCGGGCAAAGAATCTTGTGCCGTCTGAATACGCGTAAGGGCTAATTGTATTTCGTTTTCGATTTGGGCAGGGAGCAATGTAGCAGTGTCCTGCAGGGAGTCCAATGACTGTTGAGCGCTTATGACTTCCAGTCGAGCACGCGCGCTTTCAAGTGTTATTTGTGGTTGTTCTAATTGTACCTGAGCTAGAGTATTTTCCGACTGTTGTACGTTGTTATTTGCCTGCTCTAAATCCAGCTCTGCTGCTCTTACTGCATTAAGAGCTTGTTTCGCATTGGCTTCAGCCTGAGCATGAGAAGCATTTAAACTATCTTCATTATCTAATCGCGCAATAATTTGACCCTTTCTAACAAAACTAGATTCAGTTTGTAGTATCTCAGTGACTTTGCCTGCCATATTGAAAGCTAGATCAACATGTTGATGTGGCAGTAATTGTCCTTCAGCAATCACTCCATAGTCTTGGGTAATTGCTGGAAGATTAATAGCCTCTTCCGCTGTATTTTGATCACTTTGGCATGCAGTGGTTGCAAGTAGTATTGTTGTCAGAACTATCCAAGCCAAAATCTTCATTTTACTCACAATATATTCCTCCTACTCTGATAAAAAATTAACAGTGTTTTTCATTGCACAAGCTTTCCGATTGATTTTTTCTCTGTATATAACAATCTCTATTCACATATTTATAGAAATCTTTATCAGAGTATGTATATTATAACCTTGGAAATATATGAAAAGTGTATGAAATGTCTAACAAAGTGTTATCAGAAATAAACTAAAATATTTCATTTACCTATGTAGGGATAATAAATTGGCATGAGTATTGATAATACTTTTGCCATAGTGGTTTCTAGAGAGGGCAATTGCTGTATAATGCAGCTATCATATAGCTAACAAACAGTTAGCTAGCAAACAGTGATTTTTGAAATATAAATTCAAGTTGGTGTTGACAATGAAAAATGATTTTACAGATAGAGTGGCAATAGTAACTGGTTCATCGCGGGGTATAGGCCGAGCGATTGCAGAAACATTAGCGGGTCATGGTGCTCAGGTGATAGTTAATTACGCTACGGACTTGGAAGGAGCTGAGGAAACAGTTGATAAGATTGTCTCTAAGGGTAATAACGCTACCTTGTTTCAAGCAGATGTCTCAGTGCTATCTGAGGCAGAGGGCCTGATCAACTATGCATTGGACAAGTATGGAAATCTTGACATACTTGTCAACAATGCGGGAACAACACGGGATCAGCTTCTAATGCGTATGTCAGAAGAGGAATGGGATTTAGTATTGAAGGTGAATTTGAAAAGTACATTCAACTGTTGTAAGACTGCTGTTAAATCAATGATGCGCAAGCGCTATGGACGTATTGTGAACATAAGTTCAGTGTCGGGTATTGCTGGTAATGCTGGGCAGACTAATTATGCTGCGTCTAAATCAGGAATGATTGGGTTTTCTAAATCGTTGGCACGAGAGACTGCCTCACGCAAAATTACTGTAAATGTGGTTGCACCAGGTTTTATTCCTACTACTTTAACTGACGATTTACCTGATGAATTGAAGGAAAAAACTCTATCGCATATACCATTGGGTCGATGGGGTGAGCCCCAGGAAGTAGCTGAAGCCGTGGTATTTCTTGCAGGAGAAAAAGCTGGATATATAACCGGTCAGGTGTTGAATGTTGATGGTGGTATGGTAATGGCTTAACAGCTTATGCATTATATCTATATATAGATATGTGAACACATAAATATCTGATTGAGAGTGACTGGTAATCTATATGCACATCACTGTCCTTGGCATCCGGAATGATATGTAACAGGTAATTAATTAGAATTAGGATAATAACTGATGAAGGCACGTCGTAAAGCTCGTCGACTAGCATTGCAGATTATGTATGAAATGGACTGCAGTGGTCATTCAATGGAAGGAACCTTCGTATATGTGCGCGGATACATTGATAAAGAACAAGATATCAAAGATTTTGCTATACAATTGGTGAAGGGCGCATGGGGGCATCGTGCATGGCTGGATCAAGTGATACATCGACATGCTCAGGAATGGCCTTTGACCCAGATGCCATATATTGATAGAAATATATTACGTATTGCTATTTGGGAGTTTGGTGTTTATGGTCATACTCCCCTTAAGGTAGCTATAAATGAAGCAGTGGAGCTTGCCAAGCGATATGGTAGTGATTCGTCATACCGTTTTGTGAATGGTGTGCTTGGTACCCTGGCCGACAAAGAAAATGATGTTAGACAGATGTTATTGTCTAATATTGATATTGGTGCTCTAGAAACATGAATGGTTTTGGCGGGATTGGTGGCTGGGAATTTCTTCTGATTGCAGTAATTGCGATACTTGTATTAGGTCCGGAACGGATGATACATTATGCGTTTCGTGCGGGTCGCTTTGCGAGGAAAATGTCTGCCTACTGGCAGGAGGGAGCGGCTGCATTTAGAGCAGAGGTACACAATATCAAAGAAGATGCCAATTCCCATTTTGATGATATTCGAAGTATAGGAGGCACAAAAGATAGTACTTCTGACTCAGAGGCATATGTTGACTACGTGGACAGTATAAATACTTCGATGTCAGGTATACCTATGGAGTCGCTCGAGTCTGAATCAAATGATAATACCCCACAAAGTCGTGTAGAGACAAAACCTCCCAACGATTCTGATAAGGAGGAATATATTCAAACCGATAAAAAGCCCTCTCAAAGGTCTGATTTGTATGATGCTTGGCATTTCGATCACACATTAGACAGATGAATTTTGCTCAACTAGATGCAAACAAGTCAACAGGTGATATGCCATTGTTGCATCATCTCTCAGAATTGCGAGTGCGTATATTGTGGTGTGCGGCTATGATGATTTTGGGCTCTAGTGTGAGTTTGTTTTTTGCTGAAAGGGCAATTGTATTTTTGACAGAACCCTATGGTGGATTACTACAAATAATTGAGCCAACAGAGGGATTCTCAGTATATTTGCGTGTTGGTTTGACAGGTGGATTGGCCTTATCATCTCCTATGTTGATTTATCAGATAATTGCATTTGTGAGTCCTGGTCTAACTGCGCGTGAGCGTAACATGATGATTGTTGTTGTGCCAGGATCTCTTTTGCTTTTTGGAGCTGGCGCATCTTTTGCATGGTTTATCATGACCCCTGCAGCCATTGATTTTCTGAGTCAATTCATGAATGAGATCTTTATTGTTAATTGGACATCAAGATCGTTTATTAAGTTTGTGCTTACCATTACACTTTGGATTGGCTTAGCATTTGAAATGCCTCTTGTCATTATGTGTCTTGCTTGGCTTGGCTTAGTCACCCCACGCAAACTGTTACGAGGATGGCGTATAGCGATAGTAATAATAGCTATTTTATCTGCGGCTATTACTCCAACAATTGATCCTTTCAACATGTTACTGGTAATGGCGCCATTGGTTGGTTTGTATCTGTTCAGCGTATCACTTTCGGTGTTGCCCTATAGGGCTCGCAAACGCAAACTTGCGTAACACAAATTCACTTGTAGGCGTTATAATATGCGGCGCTGTGCCGGACTACTCTCTAGCGGTGCCCCCCCGCTTAGTTTAGGCCGGCATGGCCTTTTAATCTAAAATATGTCTTGCTTATTAATTTTTATTCTGTTAAGGTACAATGAGTAAGAGGTTTTATATCAATATCACATATATAACAAATTAGAATATATAGCATCCTAATATGTCAGAAATCACATTTACTAGGCCTTTAGAACCAGTCAAGCGAGCTATTATTATTGGATCTTCTTCTGGAATAGGCAAAGCTTTAGCATTGAGACTAGCTAGAGAAGGTTACGTGTTAGCATTGTTGGCCCGACGGGAGGATAAGCTCCAAAAACTTTGTGAGACAATTAACAATGACACTTTGGGTAAAGCCACTTATTTTTTGCATGATGTGAAAATTACTACGGGTGTTCCCGATCTTTTTGTGAAAGTTTGTGCTGAATTGGGTGGTCTGGATTTGTTTATCTACAATGCAGGAACTCAATTTCCTAATGATCCTTCGGTATATAGTACTGGAAATGATTTGGATACTTTTCAGGTAAATTTGCTGGGATCAGTATCGTGGCTGAATTTGGTATCTGAGCGTTTTGAAAAACTTAGATCTGGACACATAGTAGTAGTTGGTAGCGTGGCTGGTGACAGGGGTCGTATGGGCATGCCAGCATATGCGGCTTCCAAATCAGGCCTACATACTTATGTTGAGGGTTTTCGCAATCGACTGTCTCGTCATGGAGTTGTACTGACTACTATTAAACCTGGCCAAGTTAGTACTGCGCTATTGAAAAATGCAGACAAAGAATTATGGCCAATTTCAGCAGAGCTATCGGCAGAATATATATGGAGGGCTATCAAACGTCGTCGTATGGTTGTTTATGTGCCTTCACGTTGGTTTATAATCAGTTGGCTGATTAGGCTTGTTCCATCTATCTTGTTTCGCAAGTTAAATATCTGAACAACGTGACATTGTCAATGAACAAACTTTCACATCAATCCATCCGGAGAGAAATGGCTTGGGGTATGGCGTCTGAAGCATGTTGTTATGTGTATTATCCTGAGAATGAGAACGATTTGTTGGAGATTTTTGAACTAGCAAAAGTCAGAGGTATGACAGTTGGTTTTCGAGGTGGAGGACAGAGTTATGGTGATGCTTCGCTAAATGGCGAGCAGATTCTTGTTGATCTATCAGGCTGGAATAGTATATTGGACTGGGACTCCAAAAATGGAATAATAACAGTTCAGTCTGGAGTGACTATAGCTCAATTATGGAGGAGAGTGGTGGCTTCCGGATGGTGGCCGCCTGTGGTGCCGGGAAGTATGAATCCCACAGTTGGTGGATGTGCATCAATGAACATTCATGGCAAAAATCACTGGCAGGTAGGATCATTTGGTGAACATATCATCGAGTTTAAGGCGTTACTTCCTAATGGGCAAACAGTATGTTGTAGTCGATATGAATCACAGGATCTTTATTTTGGCATGTTGGGCTCGTTTGGTATGTTAGGATGTTTTCTGTCTATTACTTTACAGTTGAAGCAAATCTCAACGGGAGCAGTGCAGGTCACAGCATTATCCGCTGCTAATCTTGATGATCTTTTGCATATTATTGATTCACGTAAAGATGAAGACTATGTAGTAGGTTGGGTAGATTGTGTGGTAGGGGGCAGTTCTGTTGGTAGAGGTATTGTGCACACAGCAAGGCATACAGAGTTATCAGATAAGAATATTATGACAGATGATGGATCCAACAACAAACACGAATTGCCATCCAAAATATTGGGTATTTTACCTGCTCAGTATCTGTGGTTTTTCTTGCGAATCTTTAATCATCGTGTGGGATACAAAATTGTTAATATGGTTCGTTATTATTCGGGTCTGCTCCGCAATCGTCATAGATTTGTACAATCTCTTGCGCAGTTTAACTTTTTGCTTGACTATATACCCAATTGGAAGCAAGCGTTTTGCCCGGGAGGTCTAATACAATACCAGTGTTTTATTCCATACAGGAATGCCCACACTGTTTTTTCTAAGATAATTCATTACTGTACCGATGCCAAATTGCAACCTTATTTGGGGGTTGTCAAAAGACATAGGAACGATGACTTCCTGATTTCTTGCAATTTGGATGGTTATTCACTGGCTATTGACTTCTCAGTGAAAGATAGCAATCGTGCTAGGTTATCAAGTCTTTTAGCTAAGCTAGACGAGATTGTACTAGACGCAGGCGGCCGGTTCTATTTTGCAAAAGATAGCACACTTAAACCGGAGGCTGCGCGGTTGTTTCTAGGACCAAAAACCCTTGCAAGACTCATAGACTTGAAAATTTTGTGCGATCCAAACAATCTGCTTCAGAGTAATTTGTCCCGTCGTATATTGCCTGAGTTACATGATTACCAGGTGAACAACTAGATTGCATATAGTTTTACATAGAATATCAATGATGCTGATAGATTAATGTTTGCACCGGCTCTGTGGCTATGATATAATCTCGATAGAAAGGGGTTATAAGTAATTATGATATTGAGAAGTGGGTGAGCCCCGCTTCTCTTTTTTTTGGAAATTTATTACATTGTGGGAGACTAACATAGTATGAAAAGTGAATTTGCATTGGCATTCAATGAGATTGCAGAACGCAGTCGCTTAGAAACTACAACGATAATATCGGCAGTAGAGTTAGCGCTTGAGCAAGCATATAGGAAATCAGTTATCGCTTCGGATGCTCAAGAAGTGGTTGCTCGGGTGGAACCTGAAAGTGGACAAGTATCTGTGTTTGCAGAAAAAGAAGTGGTGGAAGATCCTCAAGATGATCGTACAGAGGTTGCTTTATCAATAGCTCGTGAAATAGACTCAGAAGTGCAGTTGGGGGACTTGATTAAAGTAGATTCTACTCCTTCTGGTTTTGGTAGGATCGCAGCGCAAACAGCAAAGCAAGTGATATTACAAAAGCTAAAAGAAGCTGAACGTGAAAGTCAGTATCAAGAATATATTGAGCGTGAGGGTGACATTATTCACGGTACGGTTCAGAGTTATAGCATGAAAGGGGTTACCCTATCTTTAGGCCGTGCAGAAGCGCAGATGCCTCGAAATCAACAGATGCCTGGCGAACGATATCGTACTCATGAAAAATTGCGGGTTTACTTAGTGGAAGTCAGAAAGACTTCACGTGGTCCCGAAATAATAGTTTCACGTACTCATCGTAATTTATTGCGACGTCTACTAGAGATGGAGGTACCTGAAATTTATAATGGAGTGGTTGAGATTAAATCTATAGCTAGGGAGGCTGGATATCGGTCAAAAGTTGCCGTTGATGCTATGCAGCAGGGTATTGATCCTGTAGGAGCCTGTGTTGGTATGAGAGGTATGAGGATTCAGTCAATTGTGAAGGAATTGCATGGAGAGAAGATAGATGTAATTCAATGGAATCCTGATGCATCTGTCTTTATCTCAAAAGCGCTGAGTCCAGCTAGGGTGTCTGGTGTGCACTTGGAGGATGATACTACTCCAGAAGGACGCACAGCCACTGTAATTGTACCTGACGATCAATTGTCTCTTGCTATTGGACGTGAAGGTCAGAACGCACGTCTTGCTGCCAAGCTTACTGGTTGGCGTATTGATATAAAGAGTCTGGCTGAGGCTGCACATGAATCGATAGACCTACTTCGTGACGATGATTATTACGGAGAGCTCGCTATAGAGTTGGAATCTGATATGGAAAGGGTTGCAATCACTTTGGTTAAAATGGATGAAGGTAAACCTGTTATGCCAGAGGAATATAGTACTTTGACAAGTTTGGTGAATTCCGTGGAGGAACGAAGACTTGAGATGCACGAAGCTGAGCTTGCTGAAAGAAGGGCTAAACTGGAAGTTGTACGTGCTGGAATTCCTGCATCTGCATATGGTTTTTCATTGAGTGATGCTGATTGTCTAACTGATCGTATAAGAACTATTTTAATGGAAGCTAATTTTGAGACTGTTGGACAGGTGTTAGAACAATTGTCTATGGACTCGGATGTTATATTGGCATTGAGCGGTATTGGCCCGAAGGTGGTTGAGAACATACATGGCAAGCTGAATGAATTAGCTGCTGATATGCCTGAACCTGAAATAGTTGATGGAGAGCATGTTGTTCTCGATGATACAAGTGTTGATAGTGATGAGTCAGAATCCGGATCATTAGAATCAGAAGATGTTGATGGTGATGAACAGGAAACAAAAAATACTGAGGAAGAATCAGAAGTGGGGTTAGAAGAGGACGAGAGCACATTTACTGAGACTATTGAAAAAACTGATGACGCAATGGTTCCAGACTATGAAGAAGATGTACAGGACATTGACAAATTACTACAATCAAAAGATAAAAAGAAAAAGCGTCGCAAGAAACGTACGACAGTATTTGACGATGAAAGAGGAGTTTATATAACCTCTCATTCACATAAACGCAGCAGGGGACAGTTTAATTGGGAAGATGAGATCGAAGATATCGAGTAGTTAAGGCCAAACTGTGTAAATGACCGACAAAATGAAAAAAACACAAATCAGAACATGTATTGGTTGTCGGTCAACTGATGTGAAACATGTATTAATAAGACTTGTGAACAGCAAAAATGGAGTTATGGTTGATAAGACTGGTAAATGTAACGGTCGGGGCGCTTACATTCACAATAGTGGCAAATGCTGGGATCGCATATTAGATGGACGTGTTCTTAGAAAAGCTTTGCGTGTTGAGGATAATCCAGATAATTTACTGGGTCTTAGGAAGGACATAGAGAAAATTACTACAAAAATGAGTTTTGAGGTGGTGTAGTGACTGAAGATAAAAGTGCACGTGTAATAGTTCCAGAACTTGTTACTGTGAGGGAGTTGGCTGATCTTATCGAGGTCAGTCCAATTGAAGTAATCAAACAACTTATGGCTAATGGCGTGATTGCCAATATTAACCAGCAAATTGATTACGAAACGGCAGCAATAGTAGCTGAGGAGATGGGACGTGAAGTTGAACAACAAGATTCTGAAGAAGAATTAGAAGAAAAATCCAGTATTGCGTTGCCTGAGTGGCGCAAGATCATTCAACAGGAAGATGAAACTGATTTAGAGCAAAGACCGCCTGTGGTAGCAATTTTGGGTCATGTAGATCATGGTAAGACTTCATTGTTGGATGTAATCCGTCGTGCCAACGTGGTTGAAGATGAAGCAGGTGGAATTACCCAGCATATTGGTGCCTATCAGATTAACTGGGAGGGACGACCAATTACGTTCCTAGATACTCCGGGCCATGCAGCATTTACTGCAATGCGTGCTAGAGGTGCTCAATCCACAGACATTGTTGTGCTTGTGGTTGCAGCTGACGATGGGGTAATGCCTCAGACTAAAGAGGCAATTGCACATGCGCAAGCTGCGGGGGTACCTATAGTTGTTGCTTTGAATAAGATAGATGTTGCTGGGTCTAATCCGGAAAGGGTAAAACAACAATTGTCAGATGCTGGTTTGACTACAGATGAATGGGATGGTGATACTATGGTAGTGCCAGTATCAGCAAAAGATTCGACAGGCATAGATGATTTACTAGAAGCCATCTTGTTGATTAGTGAGGATATTGCGATTAAGGCTAATCCTAATGCTGACGGTACTGGGATGGTTATAGAATCCAAAATAGACAAAAATCGTGGTGTTGTCGCGACTTTGTTGGTGCAAAATGGGACACTTCGGAAAGGCGATATAGTAGTAGCGGGGGGTGCTTGGGGAAGAATGAGGGCAATGTTTTCTCATAGTGGTGATCCTATTGATGAGGCGATCCCATCTTGTCCAGTTGAGGTGATGGGCTTAAATGTGGTGCCTAGGGCTGGTGACATGTTCAAGATTGTTGATACTGTTCGTCAAGCAAGGACAAACGTATCCGAAACGCATCAATCGGATCAGACGATTAGACAGGCCTCACCAATAGTTGATTTGGAGAGTATTTTTGTTGAGTTTGAATCTGGAAAAACACAGGAATTGAATCTAGTAGTAAAAGTTGATGTTCAGGGCTCCTTAGAGCCAATAGTTAATTCGCTTGAACAACTTGGAACAGAAGGACTAAAAGTCCGACTTTTACATACAGAATTGGGAAATATTAATGAAAACGATGTGCTTCTTGCTATTGCTTCTAGGGCTATAGTTATTGGTTTTAACGTCACACCAGATACATCTGCTCAAAACCTAGCTCGTACTAAAGGAGTGTCTATTCGTGAATATCAAGTCATCTACAGATTGGTAGAAGATGTTGAAAAGGCACTACAGGGTCTATTAGAGCCGGAAGAACAAGAGGTGATTGTGGGAGAAGCAGAAGTGCGTGAAGTATTCAAAATATCAAAACTAGGTCAAATTGCAGGTTGTTATATGAGATCAGGAGAGTTTCGTCGTAAGGCTCTTGCTCGTGTGGTGCGAGGTGACAAAGTTGTGCATGATGGCAATGTTTCCTCACTAAAACATGAGAAAGATGATGTGAATCAAGTACGCAAAGGATTTGAGTGTGGAATAGGGCTTAAAGATTTTCAAGACTTTGAGGTAGGAGATTCATTGCAATGTTATGTTTTGGAAGAGGTAAGATGATATGGGCCGCGTCCGAGGCATCAATCAGAAACGTGTTGCTGAGAGATTGCATTTGTCCATCGCTTCTCTAATTAGTAGTGGTATGCGAGATGTTCGTCTAAACTTAGTTACAGTCACCCATGTAAATGTAGATAGAGAACTTGAACACGCAAATGTTTGGGTATGTGCTCCATCACAAGGTAAGGATAGGAGTGATCAGGTGCTAAGTGCTCTAACTGGTGCTGCGGGATTTGTCCGACATGAACTTGCATCAAAATTAAAGTTAAGGCGTATACCTCAGCTTCATTTTCATTGGGATTTCACCCCAGACAAAGCTGCGCAAATTGAGAAGATTATCGATGGTATAAGTGATTCATATGAGGATTCCCGTGTCAAAGGAAATTCTTAAAGCTAAAGAATGGCTGCATGGGGCAGACCACATATGTGTTGTAGGTCATGAAAGTCCTGATGGAGACGCAGTGGGTTCAGTGCTTGGCATGACTTGGGCATTGAGGACAATAGGCAAAAAAGTTTCATCATCATTACCAGATGATGTTCCTGCCAACTTTTCTTTTCTGCCCGGTAGTGAGGATATAACTAGTGATATTCCTCTCGATGCTGATATGTTAGTCTCTGTAGATTCAGCTGACTTAAATAGATTGGGGGTTTTGGTTGAAAAACTAGCAGCTCCAATTGATATCAACATTGATCATCATATCAGCAACAGTAGGTTTGCGATTATTAATCTCGTAGACAGTGAAACAGCTGCCACAGCTGAGTACTTAGTTGGTTTGTTATCATTATTGGGATTATCAATGAATGATAAAGTGGCTACATGTTTGTTGACTGGCCTTGTAACAGATACTCTTGGTTTTCGCACTAGTAGTACAAGGTCTGAAACTTTGTCTGCTGCGCATCAGTTGATGCAGTATGATGTTAGTCTACATGATATTTATCATAGAACATTGCACAGACGTTCTTATGAAGCTACCAAGCTCTGGGGACAGGCTTTAGGAAATGTGTGTTTTGAAGATGGTTTGGTATGGACTCAAGTCACATTGGAAGGTAAAGCAGATATTGGTTATACTGCTAGGGGTGATGCTGATGTTGTATCGCAATTGACAGCAATTGAGGGAACAGAAGTTGCTGTTGTTTTTGTTGAACGAGTAAATTCTGAGGTCAAAATCAGCTGGCGATCCTTGAATGGCATTGATGTCGCTGATGTTGCAAGGAGTTTCGGTGGCGGAGGACATCAAGCAGCAGCTGGAGCAAGTATTTATGGTACTAATCTAGAAAGAGCGCAAGATGTTGTCTTAGATCGTACGCGTGAGGCTATGCATAACTATCGTATCCAATTAACTTCTTAGCCCACCAAAGTTTTTTCTACAGTGACTAATTATTCCATGAATGGATGGCTATTGGTTGATAAGCCAAGTGGTATCAGTTCTCACGACGTAGTGCAGCGTGCAAGACGGATTATTCCTGGTTGTCGCATAGGTCATACTGGGACACTTGACCCGCTGGCTACAGGTCTTCTTGTACTCGGCATTGGAAATACCACTCGTCTGAGCGAATATCTAATCTCACAACCCAAGCAATATACTGCAGTGATTAGACTAGGTGTGACTACTACTACCTTTGATGCTGATGGAGACATAATGTCTGAGGAAGATATAAAGATTGGTGCTGCAGAAATCGAGTCAATACTACCGAATTTTATAGGTTGTATTGAACAGGTTCCTCCAATTTATTCTGCTATAAAGATTGGAGGCGAACGGGCATATAAGCTGGCTCGAAGTGGTAAGACTGTGAAGATGTCTCCTAGATCTGTACGTATTGACCAATTGGATATGGTTGATTATTGTTCACCTGATGTTACTCTCGAAATATCATGTTCTTCAGGCACTTACGTACGTTCTTTGGCCCATGACCTAGGAGAGAGTATTGGGTGTGGAGCTCATGTTTTGTGTCTGCGTCGTGATGTTGTGGGACCATTTAGCTTGCACCAATCTTATCAATTAGAAGACATAGAACAGACGCATGATGGTAGTGAATTATCCTCCTTGTTGTTACCGTCTGGTGATGCTATGGTGGGTTGGCAGCAAGTGTGTTTAGGTGAGGATGATGTTCGAAAAATTCGACATGGTAATTCAGTAAAAGTTAGTGGTTGTGTTTCAGAAAATTTGGCGCTTGCTTATGACGTAGAAGGTGAATTAATTGCTGTATTGGAGGGGCAACCTGAATTGGGTCATTGGCAGCCGAGAAAGGTTTTGATGTCTAAATGAGTCATGTTCGTGATCTGTCTGATGTAAAAAATAATGGGCCTACTGTTCTCACAATAGGCTCATTTGATGGTGTACATTTGGGTCATCAGGCTTTGGTGTCAGATATGGTCGAGTCGTCGCGTCGGAACAATTTCCAGTCTGTAGTGTTGACATTTTACCCTAATCCTGCTGTGGTGTTGGGTAGATATAGTAGCTCATCTTACATACATCGCCCTGAAGAAAAAGCAACATTTCTTATGGATATGGGTATTGATTGGGTCGTTACTATGAATTTTGATCGCGCCTTAGCAAAAGTTACCGCAACTGATTTTATTGTACAGCTTAGAGAAACACTTGATTTTAGGCAACTATGGTGTGGTGAGAATTTTGCTTTTGGTTATGATCGTGAAGGAAATACAGAATGGTTAGCACAAAACTCAGATACCCTTGGCTTTGAACTTAATGTAGCAAATTCAGTAGAAGAAGATAGTGTTGCTGTTTCTAGTAGTCGTGTACGCAATCACATTTCGGTCGGAGAAGTGTCTGCAGCAGCTAGATGTTTGGGGCGCCCTTTGAGAGTGCCAGGTATTGTCATACAAGGTGCTGGTAGGGGTGAATCTATCGGATTTCCAACAGCCAATCTGTCAATATGGAGCCATCGCACCTGCCCATCACAAGGAGTGTACTTAGCATACGCATTTGTGGATGATGACAAATATCCCGCAGTAGTCAATATAGGTAGAAGACCTACCTTTGAAGATGAGGATGATTGTATAATTGTAGAGGCTCACTTGCTCAAGTATCAGGGCAATCTTTATGGTAAGCGTATCTCGCTGGATTTTGTGGATCGTTTACGTGATGAACGTAAATTTACAAGTTTAGAACATCTTGTTTCGCAAATATACAAGGATGTTTCAGAAGCATCATTACGGTTAGTGTGATTTCAGAACATATTGATACAGCGCGAGTGTTTTAGAGTTGTTTGCAATCTACATCCATAGGAGTGTAAAGTAGATGGGAAATGTTAAATTAGTTACAGTAACGCCTGATGCAGAATCGCAAATGGCTTACATTGCTAGAGTATCGAATCCCAATAATCAAGATAATGATAAATTTGCTGGACTACTAAAGTATTGTATTAATCACGGTCACTGGTCTGTGTTTGAACAAGCATTTATGACCCTAGAAATAAATACTACAAGAGGTATAGCTGCGCAAATATTGCGACATCGCAGCTTTACTTTTCAAGAGTTTTCGCAGAGATATGCTGATGTTGGACTGCTTGATGAAGGAATACCTATTCCGGATTTGCGCAGGCAAGATACTACTAATCGTCAGAACAGCATTGATGATATTCCATTAGAAGACCAACGTAGCCTCAGAAATAAAATTACTGAGCATTTCCAGGCGGCAGAAGAATTATATAAGGAACTTTTAGAACAGGGTATTGCAAAAGAGTGTGCTCGATTTGTCCTGCCTATTGCGACTCCTACCAGAATATACATGACAGGTTCGGTGCGATCTTGGATTCATTACATTGATTTACGCAGTGGACATGGTACTCAGAAGGAACATACAAGGATTGCTGATGAATGCAAAGTGATTTTTACTAAGGAATTTCCTGTGTGTGCTGAAGCATTAGGCTATCTATGATAAATGTCTTGACGTATTGTAACGTTCAAATATTTAAATCTATATATGTGTAGGTTTTATCATATAATCTGTGAAATCATTCTATAAAGTCGTAATGTAATGGTAACCTCGGAGACTTTTCAATAGTAATGTCAATTCCTGCAAGTGCTTCTTCGGATGCCGAATTAATTTTTTCAGGGTTGTTAGCGTGAATAGTAAATAATGGGTCACCTGTATTAATTCGTGAGCCAACTTTTTGATGTACCACAATTCCAACAGCCAAGTCTATCGGGTCATTTTTTTGTTCTCTTCCAGCGCCGAGCATTACTGCTGCTTTTCCGATATTGATAGCATCCATACGCGACAGAAAACCATCTTGAGTAGATGTGACAGTTGAAATGAGTTTTGCTTTCTCTAGTTGTTCTGGATTATCGACGTATTTTGTATCTCCCCCTTGCGCAGAAACCATTTTCATCAATTCTTGAAAGGCCGTTCCGTCCTTGAGTGTGTTGCTGGCTAATTCTGAACCGGCAGACACACTGTCAACTTTGCCGGATAAGTGAAGCATATAGCCGGCCATTTTTAGACAGTGTTCACGCAGATCCGGTGGGCCGTCGCCTCGAAGAGTTTCTATAGCTTCTCTAACTTCCAATGCGTTGCCCACTGCATATCCAAGTGGTTGGTTCATGTCGGAGATTACAGCTACTGTTTTGCGCCCACTATTTCTTCCTATTGCAACCATCAGCTCTGCCAATTCTTGCGCATCTTTAAGTGTTGTCATAAATGCACCGTTGCCGGTTTTGACATCTAAGACTATAGCTTGTGCTCCAGCAGCAAACTTTTTACTCATTATCGAACTGGCTATTAATGCATTGCTTGCCACGGTCCCAGTGACATCACGTATTTTATATAGCTTTCCATCTGCTGGGGCCAGACTTGATGATTGGCCAGCGACTACTATCCCAGTTTCTTTTATTTGGGCACGGAACTGCTCGGAAGTGAGTTGTATCTGCAATCCTGGTATGGCTTCAAGTTTGTCTAGTGTTCCTCCTCCGTGACCAAGTCCTCGACCTGATATCTTAGCTACGACAACACCACAAGCACTGACTATAGGTGCTAACACAAGGGTAGTCTTATCTCCTACTCCTCCCGTAGAATGTTTGTCGACCACTACGCCGGGTATGAGATCACTTAGATCTAAGGTGTCACCGGACTTAGCCATTGCTATGGTAAGATCAGTAGTTTCACGCGCATTCATACCGCGAAAAAAGATTGCCATAGACATAGCTGCTATCTGGTAGTCAGGTATACTTCCTGATGTAAAACTTTGAACGAACCAGTCGATTTCCGAATTACTTAATTCTTCACCATCTCGTTTCTTCAGAATGAGATCTATAGTACGCATGTTTTGTGTCTCCAATAAGTGGCATTCAGTATAGCATTAGCGAAACGAACGAAAAAGGTACTATAATACTGTTATGTTATCGCGATCGGCAATTTTATTGTGAAACCTAAAGACTTGATCCTTACTGGTGCTACTGTAGTAACTGCTAATGAAGCTTGGGATGTGTTTTCTACTGGCGCAGTGGTAATTAGAGGAGACAACATATTGGAGGTTGGTTCCGCTAATGAAATAAATAATAAATACAAAAATGCGTTAACAATTGATTGTAGTGGCAAGACCATAATTCCTGGTTTGATAAATGCGCATACGCATGCGTCTATGACCTTATTGCGGGGTCTTGCAGATGATCGACGTCTAGATGTGTGGTTACTTGGATATATGATGCCAGTAGAAAGAGAGTTCGTTACTTCTGAATTCTGTCGTGTTGGTACCCAGCTGGCTTGCGCTGAAATGATACGGTCTGGTGTTACGTGTTTTGCTGATATGTATTATTTTGAGCATGATGTTGCACAAGCAGTAGCAGATGTTGGTATGCGAGCTCTGTGCTCACAAAGTGTATTGAAGTTTCCAACGCCAGACGCACCGAGTCTTGAAGATGGGCTTTTGAGGGCTCGTAAGTTTATTGAGCATTGGCATGGACATTCTTTGATACTTCCATCAGTTGGGCCTCACGCACCTTATACAAGTACACGTGAAATGCTTGAGGCATGCGCTGCACTCGCACTTGAATATGATGTGCCAGTTCATATACATATTGCGGAAACAGCGAAGGAAGTAGAAGAAAGCCGCAGCCAACGTAGTATGCCAGTAGTACCATGGGTAAAAAAGCAAGGTCTTTTTGATGCGAAAGTCTTAGCTGCTCATTGCGTACATTTAGATTCAGGCGAAATCAGCACTTTGCAACATTACCAAGCAGGTGTGGCTCATTGTCCGACCAGCAATCTTAAGCTTGCCTCTGGAATAGCACCCATCACGGAGATGTTAGATGTTGGACTTAATGTTGGGATAGGTACTGATGGTCCTGCATCTAACAATGACTTAGATATGTTTGAGGAAACTCGTCTAGCCGCATTTTTAGCAAAAGGCGCCACAAATGACCCAACTGTAGTACCTGCCAGGCAAGCGTTTGCTATGGCTACTATTATGGGTGCGCGTGCTATGCACATGAGTGATATCACCGGGTCTCTCGAAGTTGGTAAACGTGCGGACCTAGTAGTGCTGGATTTGGATGTTCTGCATAACACTCCCACTTTTCAACGTGATCAAGATTCTATATATTCACAAATTGTATATGTGAGCAAGTCCTCCGATGTATCTGACGTGATGGTGAATGGTGAGTGGTTAATGCAAAACCGTCAATTACTTACTGTTGATGAAGATCAATTGACTGCCTCAGCTAATGATTATGCAATCAAAATAGATGATTTTCTGATGGAGCGCGAGCAGAGCTTGCTCAGTAAGCTAGTTGCGATAGGGGGCATGGAACGTCAAGAAAGTTTTGAGATTCAGGCTAAGGTACGTATAACAGATCCGCAGAAAGTGATTGATGTTTTACAAAAACATCCTTTCAATATTATTCGACATGTACGTTACCAGCAGTATGATACATATTTTTTGTTTGGTGAATCTGAGGATTATCGATTGCGCATTCGGGAAGATGATCTTGTAGATACGGATGGTAAAGTCGAAAATGTCAGATATAGACTGACTCTTCTAGGTCCTGCTAAAGAGAAGGAATTTGCAGGTTCAATCTTGTTGTCGCGCTCGAGATATTTGGCGCCGTCACTACACACTTTACGCTTCTATCGTGAATATTTTGTTCCCGATGAGGAGCGTGAGGTTGAAAAAGATAGATTGCGCTGGCAGGTATCCTTCAGAGATGTGGAGTTTTATGTTAATCTCGATCGATTTAATAGTCCTGATTTGGGCATGTTTGTTGAAGTAAAAAGTCGTACTTGGAGTCAGCGAGATGCTGAGGACAAAGCTGAATTGATTGCTGAAGTACTGTCATTATTTGGGGCAAATCCTGAAGATGTAATAACTGAGGATTACTCAGATTTTGTGCAATGATTGTGGGTGTAGTTAATCAGATGTTCTTTGTTTCCATTTGTATAGTTGTTGTAAAGCTTGTAGTGGACTAAGGTTGTCTACTTCTAAATTGTAGAATTCCTCTAGTATATTATCAGTAATTGGTGACTCAGCTGTATGTTTTTCGGAGTTGGAAACAGTAGCTTTTTTGGTTTGATCAGGGTTTTCTAATTCGGATAGCAATTCATATGCTCTAGTTATTACTTTGTTGGGCAGGCCCGCCAGTTGCGCAACATGTATTCCATAAGAACGATCAGCGCCACCTTGGACGATACGATGTGTAAACACGAGCGAATCGTTCTCATCTGCTACAGCTACGTTGTAATTCCTCACTCCGGTAAGCTGGTTTTCAATGTCCAGGAGTTCATGATAATGACTTGCAAACAATGTTTTGCTTTGTAGGTGAGGGTTGTTGTGGATGTACTCAATAATAGACCATGCGAGTGACAAGCCATCGTATGTGCTGGTTCCACGACCTATTTCATCCAGTATCAAAAGGCTATTTGGGGTACCATGGTGTAGTATGTTGGCAGTCTCTACCATTTCGACCATGAACGTCGACTTTCCTCCGTGAATTTCGTCTTGGGCACCAATTCTAGTAAATATACGATCAACTACTCCAATGGTTGCGCTATCGGCGGGCACGAAGCTGCCAATTTGGGCTAACAGTACACATAGTGCTACTTGGCGTAGAAAAGTACTTTTGCCACTCATATTCGGGCCGGTTATTATCCATATATTGTCTTGCGAATCAAACATACAATCGTTTGGCACAAAACGTTTCCCATAAGATAGGTGTTGCTCTACTACTGGATGGCGGGACCCCTTCAGTTCTAGTGTTGAATCGGATCGGATTTCGGGTCGCACGTATTCAAGACTTGCGGCAGTTTCTGCCAGAGAGGTCAGAACATCTAAATAAGCCAATGCTCTAGTACATTTAAGCAATCTGTCAGCCTGTTTACTTACCTCGGCACATAGTTTTGAAAATATATCTTTTTCTATTGACAACATCTTTTCTTCTGCATCTAAAACAAGATTTTCATACTCTTTGAGCTCTGGTGTGATATATCTTTCAGCATTTACTAAGGTTTGTTTTCGTATGTATTCATCTGGCACTTGTCCTTGACTTGATTTAGTGACTTCGATAAAGTAACCAAATACTTTGTTGAAACTTACTTTCAGGGACTTGATACCTGTACGTTCTCTTTCAATGGTTTCTAATCTAGACATCCAATCGAGTGCATGCTTTGAAGATTTCATGATTTTGTCTAGTTCATGTGACCATCCAGGACGTATAAAACCAGAATTATTCATATTTGCTGGAGGATTGTCTACTAATGCAGATTGGAGTAGATTTACTATATCAGGTGCTGTGTCTATATCTTTGGCCACAGACTGTAATGTTTGTGAAGTGACCATACCCTTTATTTCGGGCAGCTGTAGCAAGTTTGCAAGTATATCTGCAAGACTGTGAGGGTTGGCAGTGCCGTTGATGACACGATTCGTAAGACGTTCCATGTCACCAAGTGATTTTAGTGATTTCCGCAATTTGGTGCGCAACAAGCTATTATCAAAAAATACGGATACTCCGTCTAGTCTTTGGTTAATTGTTTTGAGATTAATTAACGGTTGCTGTACAAATTGGTGTAGCAGACGTCCTCCCATAGGGGTCAAAGTACAATCAATTGTACCTAGCAAGGTAGCATTTTTGTTCTCTGAACGGAGTGTGTTGGTCAGCTCTAGGTTGATTCTTGTAGCCTGGTCTAGCCGCATGAATTCATTTGTGTCATAGGTGGACAAGCCATTGATTAGCTCCAAGGCTGTTACCTGTGTTTGCCGTAAATAGTAAACAATAGCAGCAGCGGAAGCAATGGCAAGAGGGTATTCTTCTATTCCAAAGCCAGCTAAAGTACTGACTTTGGTTTCATCAAGTAGTATATTCTTGCTATTTTTCGTTTCGAAAACCCACTGAGGTATCTTGGTCCGATGAATATTGCTAGTTTCTAAAAAAGTTTTGTCCCTATCCGATACAAGTAATTCCTCGGGTGATATACGGTTAAGTTCATTGATTAGTTGCTCTCCGTAATCTGTTTTAGTGAATTCTGTAGCTCGAAAGTGTCCTGTTGATACATCTATGTATGCTAGTCCAGCTCCCTCATTCGTTTGGTATGTGGCAGCCAAGTAACTGTTGCGATTTTCCGGTATCATAGCGGGGTCTGTCATAGTTCCTGGAGTAAATATGCGTACTACTTTCCTTTGCATGATTCCATTTACTTGCTCTTGACCGACTTGGTCACATATTGCTACATGGTGACCTTTGTTTACTAGTTTACTAAGGTGATTTTCTAAAGAATGGTAGGGAATTCCAGCCATAGGTACCGACAAATGTTTTGATACCTTGCGATTTGTAAGTACGATTCCTAAATCTCTAGCAGTAATTTGCGCATCTTCATCGAAGGTTTCATAAAAATCTCCCAGTCGGAAAAACAATATTGAGTTCGGATGTTTGCTTTTTATGTCTAGATATTGCTGACGAATTGGGGTGACTGTTCTATCGTTTCGCTTCATGTATGTATTGTAAGAGAAGGTAAGACGATGGTCAAATAGACATCCTGATATTTCACCATTTTAAATCCATTTACTCACTGTGGTAAGCTATATAATAACATTTGAATCATATGGAAATTACCAATCGACTTGACTTAGTTGTTGACGGCATGGATTGCGTTGACTGTGCTCATGTTCTACAAAAAACTTTGCAGCGTTTGGATGGTGTCGAGTATTGTTCTGTGAACTTTGCTAGTGGTCGAATGCAAGTCATGGGTACCATGTCATTCAAAGATGTAAGCAGATGCGTATCTGGGATTGGATATAGTGTTACCGATAATATTTTGTTGGAATCAATCAACAGTTATAGTCTGTTCGCAAAAATATTTAGTAATCCTCGAAATATAGCAACTATAGTTGGAATAACATTCATCATACTGGCATTTCTGTCAAAATTTGTTGTGCCTAAAATAACAATAGTACTATTTAGTCTGGGTTTTCTGGCGGGTCTATATTTTCCGGTTCGTGCAGGATGGGCTGCATTGCTAAGCGGTAGTGGGTTAGACATGAACATTCTGATGACCCTTGCTGCTGCAGGGGCATATTTTACAGGGCAATACGCCGAAGCTTCTACGGTTATTGTTCTTTTCAGTTTAGGCGAATCTCTTGAAGGATTTGTGTTAGAGAGGTCACGTGAAAGTATTCGTGCACTGATGGAATTGTCACCATTAAGAGCTAAGTTGTTGAGATCTTGCTGTGATTGCAAAACACATGTGGGTATGTTGTTGCCAGATGGTTTAAGTTACTATGAGCATGGTCCATGTCCATGGTGCGATGCAGATATACGCATCGTAAATGTTGATTCTCTAGTGATTGGTGATGTTATCGTTGTTAGTGAGGGTGAGAGAATACCAATGGATGGGGTGGTACAGTCTGGGGAATCCACAGTTGATCAGGCACCTATTACTGGGGAAAGCAAGTTGGTGACCAAGTGTGAAGGTGATCATGTGTATGCAGGTACTGTGAATGGTGCAGGTGTCATAGAGGTTTTAGTGACTAGTTTGGCTCAAGATAACACACTGTCTCGTATGATACATCTGGTGGAGGAGGCGAAAGACCAAAAACCTCCTATACAAAGGTTTCTAGATAAATTTGCTACGATTTATACTCCAACGGTAGTCGGTGTGGCACTGATGATAGCAGTAGTTCCACCATTGGTTTTTGGCGAACCATTTCTCAACAATTCAGAGGGGCATGGTTGGTTGTATCGGTCACTTACTATGTTAGTGATTGCATGTCCGTGCGCACTATTAATATCGACACCCGTAACTATCATTAGTGCTATTACATCTGCTGCGAAACAAGGTGTTTTGATTAAGGGTGGTGCTTTCCTTGAGATATTAGGCCAAATACGAGTGTTAGCCTTTGATAAAACAGGAACTCTCACGCATGGTAAACCTGCACTGATATACGTACATTGTGTTAGAAGCGATTGTTCATCGAGTACAACACAAGATGTTGCTTTTTCTTGCCCTGACTGTAAAGAGATGGTGTCTATGGCAGCTGCGGTTGAGAAATCTAGCAATCATCCCCTAGCTCATGCCATCGTTCAGTACGCTATCGATAATGGATTGAACGATAAGTTAGCTAGGGAAGTAAAGATACGGACTGGTCAAGGTATGGAGGGGTTGGTAAATGGCCGACAGATTATTGTGGGTAGCCATAATTATTTTGATTCTGAAGTGCAACACGACATAGCGTTTTGTCAACAAGTAACTGTTTCGGAGCAATCTGGTTATTCAGTGATATTGGTAGGGGAAAATGGTCATACAATGGGTTATATGGCTTTTACAGATCCACTGCGCATTGAAGTGCCTGAGGCGCTCAATTCACTAGATGATAGTATTCTTACTGTTATGTTAACAGGAGACAATCTAAGCACAGCAAATGCAATTGCTGAGTCTGCTTCAGTTAGTGTAGTACATGCTAATATGCTTCCTGAGGACAAACTATCTGTTGTGAAAGATTTAGGTCGAAAGTATGGTGTCGTCGCTATGGTTGGCGATGGGGTCAATGATGCACCTGCTCTGGCTATAGCAGATGTGGGTATAGCTATGGGTGGCATAGGTACTGCACAGGCTTTAGAAACAGCTGATGTAGCTTTAATGCGAGATCAAATAAGTATGATTCCTGCAATAATGCGACATAGCCAATTGGCTTTAAGAACTATACGTTTTAATGTAGGTGTCTCTTTAGTCCTCAAGGCAGCGTTTATGGCTACAGCAATCTTTGGGGGGGCAACTTTGTGGATGGCTGTGGTAGCTGATATGGGATCTACTTTATTTGTCACATTAAATGGTATGCGGTTGTTAAACAGGAAGATTGCTTAGGTGATTAGTTCTAAAGGCATATGATCGGCGCGGTTGAGGTAATTTACTCTAGTACCCTCGGAGTTAAAGTCAATGTGGCTAATCGATGCATTATTGAGATGGAACCACAAATCGCGCTTGTCTGACACAGGAACATTGAGTATTGATGATAGCAAGTGATGATAGAAACCAACATGTGTAATCATAGCTACTCGATGGTTTGTGCCTGCGTGACGTTCTAGAATCTGGTTGTGGACCCGCTGTGCACGTTTTTGTATCTCATCTAGATTTTCGGTAGGTCGGTTCCACCATCCGTCGGCATCTATCTTTTCTGGAATGACTAGGTCGGGGTATGTTGACCTAAAATGCGAGTAGTTTGGTCCTGGTACGCCGATACGTTCTCCGGTTTCATAATCCTTAGTGAACACACCGCCACATTCATGTATGTCCTGCCAGACAACCAGTGGGATTTGTAATTCTTGACTGATATACTGTGCTGTGACAATTGATCTTGTCATTAAGCTACAGTATATGTGCGATATATGAAACCCCGATGTATTTTGTGTATCATGAGGTTGATTATGAATGTTATTTAAATATCCATGCTCGGAAAGGAAACGAGCCAGCAACTTTCCTTGTTGGTTACCTTTGTCAGTGAGTGGTGGGTCTGGAACCATTTCATCGACCCAAGCATCACCCGGAACATTTTTTTCTTGTGATTGCTTTTTGTCCAGTACTGCATTATTGCTAGATTGACAATGTCTTATTAAGTACAAATGCATATATTGATCACTCCTTCAGTATGATTTTATCAAATCTGTAACCATCCGTCTGAAAATCCGACCTCATTTTGGCCGTGTTTATTTGTGCGTATATAACCCATTATGCTTGTTTCATGTCTGAACCCTATTACTGACTGAACTTTGACTGTTCCCCGCTTTGTCAGCAATGTAAATGGGACTCCCCAGTTTTTGACACCTTCAATAAAATTAAAGGCCCTTACCACAGGCCAGGTAGTAGGTATATGCCAATCCTTTTCATTAGGCCAGGATTGATATGACCCTTTGCCAGTTTGTGGTTTTCGACCAAACTTATGATTTTGCAATGCCTCTAACAATAGGCAGGCACCAGATTTGGACAGAAGTTGGTCAGCTTTTGATCCTGATATTCCGATAGGTAGTTCTATTTCCAATTGAGAAACTATATCACCGGAGTCAATCGAGGAATTCATGTGATGCAATGTCACACCAACAACACGTAGCCCATTACGTAATTGCCAAAATAGTGGTGATGGACCTCGGTATTCAGGTAATATGGAAGGATGGATGTTGACGGATGCAAGTTGTGCGCGGTCTAGTAGATGAACTGGCAATTTATTAGGGAAACATGCTACTACAATGACGTCGAATTCGACAGTGGATGGCAAGGTACTGGGATTCCACAGTGGTACTGCATGTTTGCGCGCGTAGTCAATAATGGTATCATTAGAATGGGTGTGCAAAGCTATATGGTCGCTTTGCAAGACATGATTTGATGGTTGTACTGGTAGCACTACACCTGTAATACAATGTTTAGCTTCTAGTAAAGCTAACAATGGATGTATAGAAAAAGAACTTTGTGTTCCAAAGTATAGAATTCGAAGAGAGGATTGTCTATGCCTAAAACTGTTCATTGCGTAAAACTAGGTCGTGAATTACCCGGTTTAGAGAAACAACCATTTCCAGGCGAATTGGGTAAGAAAATACTAGAAAATGTATCGGCCCAAGGATGGGAGATGTGGCGTGAGCACTCCACATTACTGATTAACCATTATGGATTAAACCTTGCGGATCCACAAGCGACTAAGACATTGGCGGACGAGATGGAAAACTTCTTCTTTGGTGATGATGCTAGAGTGCCAGATGAATGGGTTCCAGAAGGGCAGGGTACGGGTGCAGGTATTCCTGGTGTAGGTGGTAAAGGTGCTCCTCAGGGAAAAGGTGCTCCAGGACGTAAGTAGTAGGCTGTTCATTTTGTTGGCTCTAACATAATCTCCGATTCGATATGAAATTGTAACAGAGAGTGAGATTCTCTAAGTGCTTTTTCTACCTCAGAAGGTGACTGGCCATACGCAAAAATAAAACCTAAGTACCCATCGCCTTCAGGTAGAGGACGTAAGGGGTAGTGCAATTTTGCGGTTATTTCTATATCATCGATTCCGGGAACTGACTTGGCTTGTTCTATCCCAGTAATTTTACGTAAAATACCCCTTTTAGGGATAGGTATCATCATTACTCCCTTACTGCGGTCGTCGGCATCAAATTCGTCAATGCTTGATCCACTTGCCTGCAGTAGTACTAATTCCTCTAGCGATATTTGGGAGTCGAAACTAAGAATATTGGAGCATAGTCCTCCTATGGTCCTTCCTGCTATTTCTATAGGCCAGACACCATCTTCATTGAGACGGAATTCAGCATGAATAGGACCAAACCTTAGACCAAGCGCTCTTGCCGCTGATATTAGTGTGTTTTCTATTGCCAGTTGATCTTCTTGTGGTAGTCGGGATGGCGTAACATAAATTGTCTCTTCAAAGAACGGTCCTATTAATGGGTCCGGTTTGTCGAAGATTGCTAGAATTTTGATTCCTAGGTCACTAATCAAAGCTTCTACAGCTACTTCGTTACCCGGAATGTAATCCTCTACCATGATGTGGGTACCTACAGACTTACCGAGAATATTACGTATACGGTGCCATGCTTTTTTGAATTCCATAGGATTGTTTGCTCTTATCACTCCGCGACTTCCATTGAGTAATAGAGGTTTTAATACGCAGGGGTAAGAAATTTGTTCTACAATTTCTTCTGGGTTTATAGTGTGTTGAAATGACATGAATTTAGGAGACAATACTTTACCAGATAGCAGACTCTGGCGCATTATAAATTTGTCGCGTGCAGCAACTGCTGCAGAGGGGCTATTATGTGGAAGACCTAGTAATTTGCATGTATCTGCTGCTATTAGAGTTGCAGAATCATCGATGGCCAAAATAGCTATCACGTGATTATTGTTTGCTATTTCAACAAGGGTCGCGACAGATTCATCATGTTGACTGAAGTCAATGGACAAGGACATGTTCCATGCAGAAGCCAGTTTCTCCGGAATGTCTATTGCCCACAATATATTAAGTCCAAGCCGGTCAGCTGCACGTGAAAATGATTTGGCTCTGTATGTGTTTGGGTTGGCTACAAGTACTATTGTAGGATCCTGTTTACCTGAAAAAGTGTCATGCATGGTTTGGGCTACCAATATATAAATTAGGTCAACAAAATACTCATAAATGATACATACAATGTTGGGTGGTCATCTAGTGTCTGCATAAAGTGGATGTATAATACATTCTAACTGCATTATAATGCTTGGCAGTGAATACAGTAAAGTCTCATTGTTTCGGGTAGTAGTGTTTATGACGAAAGCACACGAAGAATACATGGAGTATGCGCTTGGATTAGCCGTGAAGGCACAAGGACGGACTAGCCCAAATCCTATGGTAGGTGCAGTGTTGGTGAAGGATGGTCACATAGTAGGCGAAGGATTTACAAATCCGGCGGGAGGTCCTCATGCTGAAATTGTGGCTTTAACAGAAGCTGGTAAATCTGCAAAAGGTTCTACAGTATATGTTACTCTTGAGCCTTGTGCTCATTATGGTCGTACAGGTCCTTGTGCAGACGCATTAATTGCTGCTGGTGTAAAAGAAGTGTATTCTGCTATTGAAGATCCTAATCCAGATGTGAATGGTAAAGGTCATGCTCGTTTGCGTGATGCAGGGATACCAGTTCATACAGGCATTAGCCAATCTGCAGCTGCAGAAATAAATAAGCCGTTTTTCAAATATGTGGTTAGTGGGCAGCCTTGGGTTACTGCTAAATTTGCTGTAAGTCTTGATGGAAAAATTGCGACTAATATGGGCGAATCTCAATGGATTACTGGTGAACAGTCAAGACAGCGTGTCCACCACATGAGAAACGTGACCGACGCAATTCTTGTAGGCGCAGGTACAGTTCTAGTTGATAATCCTAATCTTACCACAAGGTTGCAAGATAACACTGATAATATACGTAATCCATTGCGTATAGTGGTAGATAGTAGTGGGCGAGTTTCTCCAAAAGCACGTGTATACCATCCAGATACTCCTGGAAATTCAGTATTGGCAACCACTTCTCAAGCTAAAGCTAGTCACTGCAAGCAGCTTGAGTCACAAGGTGTCAAAATATGGAATTTACCCGAAGATGCTAATGGGCGTGTAAACTTGAATTCATTATTAGATAAGATCGGTGAAGAGGGAATGCTTACCTTGCTTGTTGAAGGTGGAAGTGAAATCCTTGGCGCGTTTGTGGCAGATGGTCTGATGGATCAGGTGTGTGCTTTCTTTGCTCCTATTATAATTGGTGGGAAAGATGCTCCAGGACCTGTTGGTGAACCAGGTATAGGTAGGCTTACTGATGCATTACATCTAACCAATGTAGTCACTGAGAATATAGGTGATGACATACTAGTAAAGGGTGATGTAGTCGGTGATTTGCATAGATAATACAATACACATGTAATGAGTGATTAATGTTTACTGGTTTAGTTGAAGAGATTGGTACTGTGGGGCGGATTTGGACGACAGATGATGGACTGCTATTGGCTGTGGATGCGGAGGACGTGGTTCACGACGTTAAGGTCAGTGACAGTATTGCTATAAATGGGGCTTGTCTTACGGTAACTGAAGTTTACACAAGTTCATTTGTCGTTGGTATTGCGCCTGAGACGCAACGTTGTACAAATTTAGGTGACCTCAAATCAGGCGATCTTGTGAATCTTGAACGATCAATGCAGTTTAATGGTCGGATTGGAGGACACTTTGTTCAAGGTCATGTGGATGACACAGGTGTTATTCTTGAAATTAATCCTGAAGATGAATCGCTTTGGATTAAGGTCCAGGCTAAAGAAGATATCCTTAAGTATATTGTGCCTAAAGGATTTATAGCTGTGGATGGTATCAGCTTGACTGTAGTCAATGTTTTTGACAATGCATTTGATTTTATGTTAATTTCATACACTCAACAGCATGTGGTTCTTCCAAGTAAGAATGTTGGTGAACTGGTAAATCTAGAGGTGGACATGCTAGGAAAATATGTCGAACGGTTTTTGGAGGGTGATTCCCATGCCATACGGTAACATTGAACAAGCTATAGAAGATATCCGTAATGGAAAGTTTATAATTGTAGTTGATAGTGAAGACCGTGAAAACGAGGGTGATCTTGTCATGGCTTCTGAGTTAGTGACTCCTGATGCAGTAAACTTTATGGCTAAGGAGGCAAGAGGTCTGATATGTGTGTCTCTTACCAGTCAAAGAGCATCAGCACTCGATTTGTCTCCGATGGAAAGGCGCAATACCAGCCTACATAAAACTGCCTTCACTGTCAGTGTGGATGCTATCAAAAACACGACAACTGGCACATCCGCATATGACCGTTTTCAGACTATAAGGACTCTTATTGCTTTAGATGCAGTGTCAGAAGATTTGGGTCGTCCTGGTCATGTCTTCCCTATTGTAGGGAAAGAAGGAGGTGTATTGAGAAGATCAGGGCATACTGAGGCTAGTATGGATTTGGCTCGTATGGCTGGACTACAGCCAAGTGGTACCATTTGTGAAATAATGGCTGAAGACGGTACTATGGCGCGTTCTAATGATTTGCAAATTTTTGCGCGCAAACATGACCTGATAATGATTACTATCGAGGATCTTATTCGTTATCGTCGTAGTAAGGAGAATTTAGTCGAACGCACTGAAACTATAGCAATGCCTACAGAACTTGGAGAATTCGAATTGCATTTGTATGAAGATCGTTATGAGAGCGACTCTCACTTGGCACTAACAATGGGAAATATTGATGCAGAAGAGCCAGTGTTAGTTCGAATCCATTCAGAATGTTTGACAGGTGATGTATTTGGATCTCGTCGCTGTGATTGTGGTGGTCAGCTAGAGTCTGCTCTGGAAACAATAGCTGCACATGGCACTGGTATCGTAGTTTATCTAAGGCAGGAAGGACGTGGAATTGGATTAAAGCATAAAATCAAGGCATACAAATTGCAGGAATCTGGGCTAGATACCGTTGAAGCTAATGCCAAGTTAGGTTTTCAGCCTGACTTGCGAGATTATGGTGTTGGTGCACAAATTATTTATGACCTTGGAGCCAGAAAATTGATCGTCATGACTAACAATCCTATGAAATTGGTTGGGCTCGAGGGACATGGTCTAGAGATTGTTGATAGGAAACCACTTACTGTTGCAGTAAATGATGCAAATAGGCGGTATCTTGAGACAAAAAAAACAAAACTGGGGCACTTGTTAGATTGACAAATATAGCGATTGCGTTGAGCGAGTTTAATTCTGAGGTATCGGAAGGACTTCTTTCTGGTTGTAACAGAGCGCTGCTTGATAAAGGAGTAAATGATAGTAGTATTTCCGTAGTAAGGGTGCCTGGCGCTTTCGAATTGCCTGCAGCTGCTGCTAAACTGGCGCAGCGTGAAGATATCGATGGTGTGGTTGCTTTAGGTGCAGTGATCAAAGGTGAGACAGATCATTATCATTATATATCTCAAGCAGTCACTAATGGTTTGATGCAGGTCACTTTGCAGAGCGCAGTGCCAGTAATGTTTGGGGTATTGACTTGCCCAAATTTAGAGCTTGCTATAGCGCGCTCTCAACCACAAAATAGGAATAACAAGGGTTATGAAGTTGGTATAGCAACCATGGAGATGCTTAGCCAATAATGTTAACTATGTCATGTCCTAAATCAATGACATCCCAAGACCGGAACTTATGCATAGTGAACAATTGAGTAGTCATTTACATAATATTCTTGAAAAAGCTTTGAATAGTAGCAACATATCATTACAAGATGGATACGATCTGATCCAAGCTCCAGAAGATAGTATTCCGGCAATCTGTGAGGTTGCGGGCACATTGCGAAGCCGCAGCAAGGGACAAACAGTGACATACTCCCGTAAGGTATTTATTCCACTGACAACTCTTTGTCGAGATAGTTGTGGCTATTGCACATTTGCAAAACCACCTGATCATCCTGATGCAATAACATTAGATCCAGATCAGGTACTTGCAATAGCTAGGACTGGTGAAAAGAATGGATGCAAAGAAGCTCTTTTTAGTTTGGGTGAGCGTCCTGAACTTACGCATGAAATTGCTCGAAAACATCTAAGACGACTTGGATATGAAACAATGTTGGATTACTTGCATGACATGTGTAAACTTGTACTAAATGAGACCAGTTTGATTCCACATATCAATCCTGGTTCTCTGACTTATGAAGAAATGCATGCTCTACGTCAGGTAAGTCCTAGTATGGGTATGATGCTAGAGAGTTCTAGTGTTCGTCTGACCCAGAGAAATGGACCACATTTTGGTTGTCCTGACAAACATCCACTAGTGCGGTTAAACACCTTGCGTTTCGCGGGCGAGCTTCGTATACCTTTTACGACGGGTATCCTGATAGGAATAGGTGAGACTCGTACTGAACGGGTAGACTCGCTTTTTGATATACGAAAATCACATTTAATGTATGGTCATATACAAGAGGTTATAGTACAGAATTTTCGATCCAAACCTAATACCTCTATGTTTGAATCGATTGAGCCAAACATAGATGAGATGATTAGAACATTAGCGATTGCACGTATAATTCTTGGCCCAGAAATGAATTTACAAGCACCTCCTAATTTGATGCCATCGCAATATGGGCGTTATCTGAAAGCTGGAATTAATGACTGGGGTGGAGTGTCTCCAGTTACTCCGGATCACATTAATCCAGAGGCAGCTTGGCCTAAAATACGCGAACTCCAAACTGTGAGCAAATCAATGGGACATGTCCTCAGAGAACGTCTGAGTGTGTACCCTCGTTATCTGAGAGACTCACGTTTGTGGCTTGACGCTAATTTTCAGGATTGTTTCGCAGATGTGGTTAGCTCTGACGGCCTAATTAGCGAAGCAGGGACCGTGTTATGATTGTGGCTCCATCGCTATTTTACAACCACACTAGTAGTATCGATGATTTTTCCAAAATTGATACTAAAGTTGCCGGTATTCTTACTCGGGCTTTAGAGGAGCAAGAGATCACTGAGCAGGAGGCAGTAGTACTTTTTAAGGCTGAGGGCTGTGAATTGCGTTCGTTAATACAGGTTGCTGACGAATTGCGTAGGCGATCTGTTGGACAGATAGTTACATACGTGTCAGTGCGCAACATTAATTTTACTAATGTTTGTTACACGGGTTGTCGGTTCTGTGCTTTTGCTCATCGTCTTGATGATCCAGGTGCACAATGGTTATCATTGTCCGAAGTGGCTCAGAGGGCAGTGGAAGCTTGGGAAGCGGGTGCAACTGAAGTTTGTATGCAAGGTGGTCTGCATCCACATATGCCACCGAATCACTATCGTAATCTAATAATTGCTATCAAGGAAGCAGTGCCGGATATGCATGTGCATGCTTTCTCACCATTTGAAATTCGGTATGGTGCGCAACTTGCCGAAATGACATATGTTGACTTCCTCACGCTTCTCAAAGAAGTAGGGCTTGGTTCCTTGCCAGGTACGGCAGCTGAGATCCTAGACACCAATGTCCGTCAACAACTCACAAAAAATAAGCTTACCTCTGAAGAATGGGTTGAGATTATTACTACAGCTCATAAACTGGGCATTCGGACAACATCTACTATCATGTATGGACATGTGGACGGTCCGCGTCATTGGGCTAAGCACATCAGACTAATTAGAGATATACAGCGTGAGACTGATGGTTTTACCGAATTTGTACCGCTTGGTTTTGTTCATCATAATGCACCTATTTATTTAGATGGTGAGGCCAGGCCCGGACCTACCTTCGAGGAAAATTTGCGTATGCACGCAGTCGCTCGTATCATGTTACATGGTTACATCCCAAACATTCAGGTTTCATGGGTTAAAATGGGTCCGGATGTTTCACAGCAATGTCTTAAGGCAGGTGCAAACGATTTCGGTGGGACATTGATGGATGAAACTATTTCACGCTCTGCTGGTGCACCACATGGCCAGTACATGCATACGAAAGAATTTCGGAGACTGATTAAAGAAATTGGTCGGATTCCTGCTCAGCGTAATACGTTATATGACTTGATTGATCAGCCAATTGCTTAGATAAGATACGAGACCAATCCAAACGTGAAACCGTTATATTGTACTTAGGTTTGGCTTTTTAATAGAATAACCCACTCACCACGCTGTACTACTGAGTTACTTTGGTTGTACACATTTAGATTAAAAGTTACAGCACCTCCATTTAGTCTGGACATCTTTTTAGTATTGGTTACCTGGATGACTACGGTAACGGTGTCTCCTATAAATACTGGGTTACTAAATTTCCATTGGGATATCTCGCGAAATGCTATAACGGTACCTTCCATAAAACCTGTTTGTACAGCTAAACCTGAGACAATAGATGTGACCAATAGCCCATGTGCTACTCGTTGACCAAATGCTGAATTACTAGCATAGACTTCATCCGTATGTATCTGGTTAAAGTCTCCAGACAGACCAGCAAAAGCATTGATATCAGCTTCAGTGATGGTGCGACCTTGAGAGGTGATTTTCATTCCTATCTCATATTGTTCGAAATATAAACCGCGGACATCTGCTGAATTCATATGTCTCTCCTTAGTTGATATTATTCAAATGTTGGGACACTGCTGTATAAAACATATTGGATACAATAGTGGAATTCCGAAATGAATATGAATCAATCATTTTTTCCTCATGAAGCGAGGCAATATGGTTGCAGATTCATGTAATTGTATTCGGTCACCACTAGAAAGTGATGCATGTGGAATTTGTGGTTTGTCACTCGCTGATTGAAAAACGCCAATATGAGTACCTGGCTTAGCATGGTCGTGATTGACCAATGCTTGTCCTAGCAAAAAACCTTCACTGTCAATAGCACAGCTAGTGACTTGTCCAATTACTCGGCCACGTTTGTCTACAACTGGATCACCATAATGTGCCATTCTTACACCTTTTTGGTTGAAACGAAATCGCACTATTACACCTCTGTCTGAGTGATTCATGAAAGATTTGCGGCCTATAAACCAGGGCTTATGTGTTTTGACGTATGAGCCAAAACCCGCTTCTGACACAGTTAAGTCTAATTCGCCACCCATCTCATGACCATATAGTGGAAGACCTGCCTCAGTTCTGGTGCTGTCACGTGAAGCTAGTCCGCAGGGTAGTAATCCATAAGGTTCTCCCACATTGAGCAGCGTATTCCATAGATCCACTAGATTGCTCGGGTGTACAAAAAGTTCGTAACCCATAGGTTCACCTGTATAGCCTGTCCGTGACACAATCAAGTCGAATTTGCCAAGTTGTGCCTGACATAATTTTGTACGTCTTAGTCCATCTACTAGAGCGTGAGTTGCATCATCTATTCCTAATGCGACAAGGATCTTTTTACTATTTGGTCCTTGTAGTGCTATATCTACTCGCATATCTTTGCCTGAAGATTTATCACGCAAATCACGTAAATTTACTTGTGATTGACCACTCACCTTTGACCATGGCCGTTCCCGATCAATCAGAACTGTGCCTGATTGTACTGCATTGACCCACTCCCAATCTTTTTTGTCATTAGATGCATTGACTACGATTAGGTAGCGGTTTTTTTGTATTCTATATACAAGTAGATCATCAATCACTCTTCCGTCAGGATCAAGAAAGTGTGTGTATAGTGAACTTCCCACGGACAAAGAATTGATATCGTTTGCACAAATGTTATCAAGAAATTCAGCCGCCGTCGGACCTTGAGCTTCCCAAACTCCCATATGACTTACATCAAACAAGCCCGCAGTAGATCTAACGACGCTGTGCTCTTCAGATACTGATGAGTACCATACAGGCATATCCCAACCTCCAAAAGGAACCATCTTAGCACCAAGGGATTGATGGGTTTCATGCAGTGCAGTCTTCATTAGATTTTCCGATTCGGAGATACTAAAATTGAAATCTGGTAGAGACTTGGCAGAGACATTCGCTTTAGAAGAGATTCCCAGAAAATAAGGTTTACTGGACTGCACTGTCTCGTCAGTGGGTTTTTGGTTGTCATGCGAAACGCCTAGATCCACTATAGACACAGGACCTGGAGCTTTAGCATGTAGGTCATCTTCATCTAATTGTATGTATCCATCAGATAAATCTCGTAGCCACGTTTTTATTTGTACAGATTCTGATGCTGGTACGCACAATTGGAAGATAGACTCATCTGTGCGTGTCAAGGCACACATGACATGATTGCCTCCTTGACTAATCTCTGTGTTTTGAGATTGGCCTATATTTAGGGAAGTTACGTCATTGCTTGTTACTGTTTGTAACAATTGTGCGGCTCGGTTACCCATAATTTCTAAGGAAACATGCGTAGCTTCTGGAGGTTCTTGATCAATATAGTAAAAATGCGGATATCCATAATTTTCTGGCGTATAATCAATACCCATACTATGTGACAAATCCCTTGCTTTAACTTTTATTTTGTTTAGGGTTTCGAAATCAACTTTCGCTCTGTAAGCAAGAACACCATGTCTTTTTGGGTAACTATAAGGTTTTGTAGAATGAAGTAATTCAGAAATTAGGTCTGTGACTGCATCAACTTCAGCTTCTTTAAATCCACGTTGACTGATCCATGTCGTGCCTAATCGTAGTCCAGATGGATTTAGAGCACTCTTATCGCCTGGAATGGTATTTCTGTTAACAACTATGTTGGCGATATCCAATATTCGACTAGCAGTATCTCCCATGAGAGGTGTGTCGTCAGGCCCTAATATTGATTTACAGTCTAGATTGACTAAATGGGTATTTGTGCCTCCAAAAGGAACCCTAATGCCGAGTTGCATGAATCGGTTGGCCATTCTGTGCGCATTAATCCGTATTTGTTTTTGTAGTAGTCTGAAAGATTCACTATGAGCTATCTTGAAAGCTACTGCTATAGCAGCTATGGTATTGAGGTGTGGACCTCCCTGTTCTCCCGGAAATACGGCTCTGTCAATTTTGCGTGCAAGCATTCGATCTGTTGTAAGAATGCTTGCACCTCGAGGACCACACATAGATTTATGTGTGGTGAAGGTAACTACATCGGCAATGCCAACGGGTGAGGGATATTGTTCTGCGGCTACCAGACCAGCAACATGCGCTATGTCTGCCATAAGAAATGCTCCCACACTATTTGCTATTTGACGGAAACTTGTCCAGTCCACAGACCAAGGGTATGATGAGTAGCCGGCAATAATCAATTTGGGCTTATGTTTTTGTGCTAATGTGGCTAATTTATCATAGTCGATTTTTTCAGTGTTAGGGTCGACGGAGTAAGAAATGCTATTGTAGTATTTACCAGAACGATTAACAGGTGATCCATGACTCAGATGGCCTCCATCTGTTAGTTTCATTCCCATGACGGTGTCTCCTGGTTCTAACAACGCATGGAATACAGCATTATTGGCTGGGCCTCCTGATAGTGCCTGTAGATTTAGATAGATGTCATCTGCATCAACATTATCAGTTGCGAACAGTTCTGCTCCTCGGCGACGTGCTAGTGCTTCGACGCTGTCACAATATTCAACACCCTTATAGTACCGTGGGTTAGAGTAACGACGATAGTGACCAAGACGAGCTGTGTAATTGACGATTTCTGCTTCGGTCATTAAACGTGAAGTTTCATCAGGATATCCCTCAGCGTAGATGTTATTAAATGCCGAATTGAGTGTTTCGCGCACAGACATAGGAGCTGTACTTTCAGAGGCGATTAGTATGATTTTATGAAATTGACGTGCTGCTTCTAGTTTGTTGACATTATGGATAATGAAATCCAAATCTTCAAGTTTTTCTCGGAATAGAAAATCAGACATTGTTTCGCTCCATAGAACAACACCATTGCTCGTAAAAGATTGATTATTGTACTAATATTGTACCCTAACAAAGATACGTTGTAATTTACGAACATAAATAGATAATTTAGATTTATTGATTTTCCATAGCTTGTTATATGGTGCTGACTAGTACAACGTAAATTAAGTGACCGTTAACAAATGTTTTACTTGTCAGACTATGCAAAATAGGTACAATCAACATGATTGTTTCTACATTTAGAAGTAGTCGATAAACCATTGGATATATTGTAAAACCAAATGTAAATTTGGTTTTACAATTGTTGTCTTTACATTTTATCAAGGAGTTTTAGGTGAACAACCAATTAGATGAGAAGATTATGAATATGTTGGATGAAGCAGAATTTATGACCGTAGGAACTTCAGTCGGTGGTAATTCTTCTGCGAGCAATGTGTATTTTGCTAATGATGGTTTCGATATCTATTTTTTCACTTTCAATCCAACCAGGAAAGCAGAACAGATTCGAGTAAATCCTCGTGTGCAGTGTGTAGTAAGACCAGATGGTACTGAGGGGATTAGGGAACTGCAAATAGAAGGTTTAGCCACACAAGTTAAGGATCCAGAAGAGATTCAAAAGGCGTACCATATGGTGCTTGGAGTAACAGACGCCTTTAAAGAATTTATGGAAGATGAATTTCTGAAGAAGAACAATGTAGTTGGTTACTATAAGATCAAGCCTACTGTAATTAAATATGTCGACTTCTTTGCAAAAAATAGATTTGAGTGGAAAGAGCTGCCCGAAAACCATGAATCTTTATATTCTGCGATATTCAAAGGTTTTTTACGTAAGTTAGGACTTTACATGAGAGCTGTGCGGGCTCCTTTCTTTACAGCAACCATTGCTCCAGTTGCTCTTGGTAGTGCTGTAGCCTTTTTCAACCTAGGTAATTTTAACTGGAACTTGTTCTGGTGGACTCTGCTTGGTGCTATTTTGGCTCATGCTGGTACTAATGTGGCTAATGATTATGCCGACCACCTTTCTCGAAATGATGAGGTCAACAAGCTTGCTAGCCCATTTAACGGTGGTTCGCGCATGATACAAGCTGGATTGATGTCGCCAGCGAAGGTTTTTATTATTGCGGTAGTAATGTTTGTTGCATCTATTGCTATTGGACTATATATAAATGGAATATTGCATGGCAGTTTATTTGCGTTAAGTCCTTTGTTTTGGTGTGGAGTGGTCGGTGTCATTCTTGGGGTTTTCTATACTGTCGCACCCGTACAATTTAGCTATCGAGGTTTTGGTGACTTGGGCGTAATGTTGGGTTTTGGGCCAGTGATGGCACTTGGAAGCCATTATGTTCAGAAACAGGCCTTGTTACCTATGGGACCATGGGAGTATTTGCCAGTATTAACAGCTTCTGTGCCGGTTGCTATTTTAATTGGTCTAGTACTTTTTATTAACGGTTTTCAAGATTACAAAGCTGATCGAGAAGTAGGTAAAAGGACTTGGATAGTACGTACAGCTGAAGGATCAGATGTTGCCAATTATGACAAACCATTCGGAATATATAAGTTTGCACTTTATTTTACCTTCATATATATTTTGGTCTTGGGAGTATTAGGTATTGTAAATTCTGATATTTCTACTCCATGGGTCCTCATTGCTCTATTGCCTGCTTTATTAGCTTGGAAGGCCATAAATATGGGGAATGATTGGTTAGACAGATGGAGTGCCGTTGATGCCGATAGAGATAAGTTGCCTTATGAATTGTTGCTAGTAAATGTTTTTACTATTGGCACCCATTTTTCTGTTGCCTTACTTCTAACTCTGGGTTATTGGTTGGCTTCTGTACTTTAGGTAATCAGTGGTCTCGAAAATGATATAGTGTTGCAATGAGGTACATTTTTTGCAGCGGAGAAATATATGCGAGCATATAAGCGCACCAGAGATTATCAAGAGTCCGTAATAAGGGAAATGACACGTTTGGCTATTGAGAATGAAGCAATTAATCTAAGCCAAGGTTTCCCAGATTTTGATCCTCCCGAAGAGATCCTTCAAGCAGCTTATGAAGCAATTGGCAGTAGTCACAACCAATATTCTCCCACTTGGGGGAACCTTGAACTACGTGTTAAGCTAGCTGAACAATACAGTAATAAACTAGGATGGAGTGTGGATCCCGAAAAACATGTTACTGTGACTTGTGGGGTTACGGAAGCTATAAATGTTGCTATGTTTGGTCTTCTGGATCCGGGAGATGAAATCATTATTATCGAACCAGCTCATGAGAATTTTATACCATCAGCATTGCTGTCTGGTGCACGTCCTATAGCGGTGCCGTTATCAGAAGAGAACTTTAGATTGGATGTGGAATTGTTAAAAAAAGCCTTATCTGATAAAACAAGGGCTATCATGCTCAACACCCCTCATAATCCTACCGGAAGAGTTTTTGATGTAGATGAGATATGTTCTATTACTGATTTTGTAGTAAACAACAATCTTATTTTGATTACTGATGAGATATATGACAGAATATTGTATGATGGTCGAACACATGTATGTCCTGGAAGTATAGAATCCTTACGAGACCGTACTGTGACTTTGGGTGGAATGAGCAAGACCTTTGCGATGACAGGATGGAGACTAGGATATATTATTGCGTCATCCAAGCTCATGAATGCTATGAGACCAGTCCATGATTACTTGACTGTTTGTGCTCCAACCCCATTGCAAATAGCGGCTGTAACAGCGCTCAATTTGCCTGAGGATTATTATGATGACATGTTGGTTGATTATCATAATCGAAGAGATAAACTCATGAGCACATTGAATTCTCTCGGATTTGTAGCGCAAACTCCGGAGGGAGCTTATTATGTACTGGCTAATTACAGTAATGTTCCCTCAATACATTCTAACAAAGATTCTAGATCGTTTGCTGTATGGATGACTAAAGAATTGCAAGTGGCTGTAGTGCCAGGCGAGGTGTTTTATACAATTTCTGGTTATGGTGAAAAAACTATACGTTTTGCTTTTCCAAAACGGTTATCAACTTTACAAGAAGCTGCTGATCGTATGGAGAGTTATTTTCTTTAATCTATATAGCAGTGGTTTTTTATTGACTCGCATGGTTTTATGATGAACCTTGATGATAATATGGTGAAATAATGGCTGAAATAATACGATCTGTCAAAGGTACACGTGATTTTTATCCAGACCAGATGGCGTTCCGAACCTGGTTGTATAACCATCTCAGGCTTGTTGCGGAACGTTATGGATATCAAGAATGGGAAGCACCAATACTTGAGACCCTAGAACTATATGCTGCCAAAAGTGGAGATGAACTTGTTAAAGAACAAGCTTTCGTCTTTGAAGACCGGGGTGGTTCTCTCGTAGCGCTGCGCCCAGAGTTAACCCCGTCACTTGCTCGTATGGTGGCACAACATAGGCAACAGTTAAATTTGCCATTACGATGGTGGTCGTTTGGCCCCTTTTGGCGTTATGAGAGACCCCAAAAAGGGCGCGCACGCGAATTCTTTCAATGGAATGTAGATTTATTAGGGAGCACTTCTTTAAATGCTGATGCCGAGGTTGCTTCGGTAGCAGCATCATTATTATCGTCTATAGGACTAACACCGGATGAGGTAGTAATCAGAGTCAATAGTCGGCAGTTTATGGAGCTGCGAGTTGCTGAGATTGGTATCACAAAGGATTTTCAGCCCGCAGCTTTTCGTCTAATTGACCGTGTGGACAAATTGGCACAGTCTAAGTGGTTGGACTACGGACAAAGACTTGGCTTAAGCTATAGTCAGTTAACTGCATTGATTGAAATGTTGGATGACACCGATCAGTGGCGTGATTCTGAGGAGTTATGTGAATTTTTCCAAATCACTGAATATATGGGTACTAAAGAATGGTTTGAATTCGATCCTAGAATAGTACGTGGGTTGGATTATTATACAGGTGTAGTTTATGAAGCAAGGGATAGATTTGCTAAACATCGTGCAATTTTAGGTGGTGGGCGGTATGACAATTTGGTATCTGAAGTTGGTGGCGACCCTATATCTGGAACTGGATTTGCAATGGGAGATGTTGTTATTCAATTGATCGCACAAGAATTTGAGGTAATACCGGACATTAATCCTTGTCGTACCCAGATTCTGGTAACACTCTTTGGAGATGAATCAATTGTACAGTCGAATAATATCGCTAGTGAGTTGCGTCAAAACGATTTGCGAGTGGAGGTATACCCTGATGTAGTCAAACTAAAAAGCCAGTTGAGGTACGCTGACCGTCAAGGAATACCAATTGTAATTGTGTTGGGACCAGATGAGATAGAGAGTGGGGAGGTCTCAATAAAGCAGTTGGCCACAGGAGAGCAAAGTAATATTGCATTGGCGAGTCTCATACCAACTGTGCGTAAAATCCTTGAAACCGAATACTCTCCATGATAGAATGAACAACTGTGTCGAGAGTCTTATTTAGTTATAGAAAAGAGTCAGAGCTATAAATTCTGAATAAGGTTACTTGGTGCCTGTAGCTCAATGGCAGAGCGCCGCACTGTGGCTGCGGTGGTTGTGGGTTCGAGTCCCATCAGGCACCCTGAGTTTAAGTATTCTCTTGTTTGAGCCCCCGTAGCTCAATGGACAGAGCACCTGACTTCGGATCAGGTTGTTGGGAGTTCGAATCTCTCCGGGGGTGCTAAGTGTATTGCTACATATTATCTATAAAGGAGTGATAGTTACGAATGACCCATCATTATGAATTTTTCGTAACTTTGTCAGACCAAATCAACTTTTGTAGAATCACAAAAGTTCTAGAGTGACCAGAGGACAACAAAATCGCATAGCTTTTTCAGAAAAAACTACATGTAAATATTTAAATGTTTGTATTGACTAGGTCAATATATTCGGATTCTTACTAGGAGACAAATTATAAAATCGAAATTGAGTGTTCTAGAAGGTAGTTTCACTATACATCGTTTTCCGCCAAATTATGAAATACCAATACGGTTATTTGAAGGATTATTTTGTAATATTACTAGGAGCGAGGATGAGGTTTCGGTAATCTGCAGCTCTGCTGTAGAGTTGGATTCACTAAGTGCAGACCCTGGATGGTCCTGCATTAAAGTAATTGGGCCTTTAGATTTAACTTTGACGGGATTGTTGGCTGATATTTTAAACGTATTGGCCAAAGTTGAGATCAGTATAATTTCTATATCAACATTTGATACAGATTATATATTTGTTAAGTCCACAAAAATTCATGCCGCAATAGATGCTTTACTACAGGCTGAATATATATTCAAGCAATAACAAGATGTTTCAGAGTGCAAAGATATTAGCTGTATTAGTTTGACAATACCAGTTTTGACTAATTATTGTATTTGTCCAGCAATTTCCATCCAGTTGGTAGTAGGACCATTGCAAGCGCTATTTTTGCGGCATCTCCAATAAGAAAAGGTATAATTCCAAGCTGGAGCACATGGTCCCATCCTACGAATTGCGATAACCAAGCGGTTCCAGACAAATAAATAATAATATTTCCAATAATCATCGACATAGCAGTAGACCAGGCTTGGCGATCCCATCTTCTTTTACTTAGAAAACCTACAATATAAGCTGCTGGCAAGAAACCGACAAGATATCCGCCGGTCGGGCCAATAATAGTTGCTATGCCAAACGCTCCGCTAGCAAAAACAGGTCTTCCAATAATTCCTAGTATTAGGTACGTGAGTACAGTCAATCCTCCGCGATTGTTACCATATAATGCTGCTAAGAATAGTACTGCGAAAGTTTGACCAGTAATGGGTACAGGCGAAAATGGTAATGGCAAATACAACTGCGCAGCAATAGCAACTAATATACTTCCAGCAATCACTAAAACAATTTCTCGCAGAATACGAGGAATTAATTCCATGTCAGTTTTACCAACTAAATAGTCGATCATTACATTGTGATTGTTGTTCGTGATTTGCATATTCAAGTTACCTTTCATTGTTCTATTAATTATGAGATATTGTAATTAACAAAAGATATAGTCTAAGGTTACGTTCTGTCTTTACTATTTTTCATTAATGGGGGTCGTGACACCGACTATATTGAATCCAGAATCTACATAATGCACCTCACCTGTTACGCCAGAGGCAAGTTCTGAGCTTAAATATACTGCTGCGTTCCCTACATCATCATTGGTGACATTACGTCTCAATGGCGCTATATCTACGAATTCACTATGCATAGACTTGAAGCCAGATACTCCGGCGGCTGCCAATGTTCGTATCGGTCCTGCAGATACTGCATTTACACGATGTGAAAGTGGACCTAGATCTACAGCCAAATATCTCACCGAAGCTTCTAATGCAGCCTTGGCTACTCCCATAACATTGTAATGTGGGACAGCTTTTTGGGCCCCATAATATGTCATTGCCAGACAGCTGCTACCCGGATTGAATAGCGGTACTGCGCGACGTACTAATGCAGTAAATGAATAACAACTAACATCCATGGCCAAATGGAAACCTTGACGACTGGTGGAGTAGTAAGGACCGGTGAGGTCATCACGATCAGCAAAAGCTATAGAGTGAATCAGTATGTCAATACTGCCTAATTGGGAACCAATTTTTTCAAACAAATTGTCAATTGCTTGATCATCAGTGACATCACATTCTTCTACAAAATCAGATTCAATTTCTTGCGCTAATGGCGTGAGACGCTTGAGTAACGCAGGACCGGCATAGCTGAGAGCTATTGTTGCACCTTCCCGATACATAGCTTTTGCGATACCCCATGCAATTGAACGGTTGTTGGCTACTCCAAATATTAACGCTTTTTTACCTTCGAGAATACCCATTTGATCTAGCCTCCTTATTGCGAGAATTATAAGCTAATGTAATTAACAATAGATATGGACTGCGGTTACGCTTCGTTTCAATGTTTTTTT
>MDTE01054827.1_pt1 | contig 121415 bp, 108 predicted proteins | sample 811231 | NCBI WGS metagenome assembly MDTE01 (sample SAMN05326651, study PRJNA326480) | marine metagenome | isolation source: seawater | place: Indian Ocean: Red Sea | collected 2010 | reverse complement strand
GATGCTTTTCTACTTCTTGGCGGGAGTGAAAAACAGCGGATATTACAGCTCACCTTCTTATTTTGGAAAAGTGTCGCGGTTAGTATATGAATTCGGGAAACATAACAAGCGCATGTTATCGGACTGTGATCTTGCCCCGATAAAACGGACACCAAAGTCAAACTGACGAGGTGTCCAATGCCAAAATATAATCAGCCAAGAAAGACCTGGCAGTATTCGAACGAGTTTAAAGTTAAAGCAGTCCAGCTAAGTCTGATAGAAGGAATTCAGGTTCAGGAAGTAGCCAATACTCTCGACATTCATCCATTTATGCTGTCACGATGGCGAAAAGAATACCGTGAAGGCAAGATCGTGGCAGATAAACGTAAGAAGCTAACCGAGGCGACTAGAAAGCAAGAAAAGGAAATTTCGAAGGTTAAGAAGCTGGAAGCAGAGAACAAGAAGCTGAAACAGGAGCTTGATCTGCTAAAAAAGTGGCAACGGTTTCTTGCGGAGGAACATCAGCAAGATATCGATTCATCGAGAAATTCGGACGAGAGCTAGGCATTAAGCGAACATGTGAATGGCTGGGAGTTTCGCGAAGTGGTTACTATGCTAGAAAGTAAAACGGACAGCCACGATAATTTTGATGAATGAAACCGGCGATAATCAAGCATGAGTGATGCACACACCGTGATTGAGTTCTTATTTCAAAAAAGCGGGTGATTTCCTTTCAATTCTCAGTATCTCAGGCAAGAAAAATACCAGCTGGTGCTGGTTGTAGAATACCGGTTGGTTTTCTCGGCAGGGTAGCTATCCGAATGCAGCTTTACATCGACTGAGTCCGGGTGGCCTTTGATAATTCAGCGTTTCACAGGCACTGCGTAGGCGTTGCTCATTGCCTGCAAATGTCGCAAAGCACTGCTCGAATTTTGACGTCATCTCCAGCCACTGCGAATCATCAATCCCGAGTCGGGTAAGAATGTTCTCAGCATTTTCAGAAATGGCGCCACGCTTGTCTTCGCGGAGAATACGGCCTGTCCAGTCAACGAGTTCAAGGTAATCTGTCAGACGCATCTGGATACCTTTAGGGCTATCTTGACGGGGATTGCCAACGAAAGGGTGCAGTTCCTCGGCTTGCTGATTCGGGTGGTTTGGCTGCTTCGTAGATTTCGCTTTCTCTGATCGCTTCTTAACGGAAGTATGATCAGACAGCTCAGGTGTTTTTGCCATTTGAGCACGAACGGGGTTCAGATCGACATACGCCATGCAGGCGGCAAGTGCGGCTTCATCCAGAAGTGCTTGTGATTTGAACCGACCTTCCCAGAATCGACCAGTACAGCGATCTTCCCGGTTGGCCTCACGAGCGATTGCTTCATTAAGAATGCGCATAAACCAGCTAATGTCGCAGAGGCGAGAACGCCACTCTTCAATGATCATCTGTAGTCGGGCGCGCTGTGAAGTATCCAGGTTTTCCCCGCGGACAAATTTTTGCGAAAACAGATTACCCTTGAAAAGTGAATGCCAGCGTTCGACGACCTCCAGATCAGCCCATTGATCAGCCTGCTTTTTGTCGATGTGAAGCACGACATGATAGTGATTACTCATAATGGCGTAAGCTGCGATATTGATAGCGAAGGTTTGCGGTAATACCAGAAGTTTCTCTTCTAGCCAGCCACGGCGGTGCTCATAGCTTTGGCCGGTAGATGTATCCGTGCCACAGAGAAAAGCCCGACGTACACAACGGGAGATACAGTGGTAATACGGCGTAGCATCAAGGGAAATCTGCTGTTTTCTTGGCTTTGGCACGGTGTTACTCCATTAACGAATGCACGGGCAGATTATCACAAGCGAATCTTTCAACAATCAGGCGAAAGCACTAGAGTGGGTGTCCATGTAGGGCACTAGAGTGGGTGTCCATGTAGTGACTAAAGTGGGTGTCCATGTAGGTGACTAAAGTGGGTGTCCATGTAGTGTGTAAGCGAATCTTTCAACAATCAGGCGAAAGCACTAGAGTGGGTGTCCATGTAGTGTGATCGTGTGAGAGTGGGTGTCCATGTAGTGATGTAAGAGTGGGTGTCCATGTAGTGATGGTATCCATGTAGTGATGTAGTGATGCCCATGATTTCAATTTAATACAGGGTTCTAGATGCGCAAGTCCGACCGACTATTTCAGCTCACCAATATTCTGCGTAAGCATCAGCCAATCACAGCAAAGCACCTTGCTGAGAAGCTGAAGGTATCTGAGCGCACCGTGTATCGTTACGTTGATGACCTGTCGGTGGCGGGCATTCCCATTTATGGCGAGCCAGGCGTCGGTTATCGCCTGTCGGAAGGCTTTGAACTGCCACCGCTGCAATTGACGCAAGGTGAGTTGGAGGCATTGATCACCGGCGTGAGTCTAACGGCAGCGCTGACCGGAAAAGAGGTCGGTGCCTCTGCTCATTCGCTGCTGGCGAAAATAGAAGCAGCACTACCGGGTGGGGTGGAGAACACAAGCGATAGTGAAAGCGTTGTCCGCGTGCCTGCGTATTATCACAGAACCGAAGTTTATCCGCGGTGGAGTGCGGTTCATTCCGCGATTCGGGATAAGCGCTGGCTAAAAGTGAAATACAGGGCGTTGTCAGACAATGTGACGACACGAACGGTGTTCCCGCTGGGGCTGTTTTACTGGGGCGGTAAGTGGACACTGGGCTGTTGGTGTGAATTGCGTGCTGATTATCGTCAGTTGAGGCTCGACCTTATTCAACACCTTGAATCGACCGAGCCCACAGGTGCGCTGCCTGACTCCGTCTCTCTTGCTGCGTATATAGAGCAAAAAAATATCAATACCAACTGACACAGGGTTGTCAGTAGGGAAGGCGTATCGTCGGATTTTTATCCATCAGGACGTGAGCTCAATGAAACTCGATTACCTTGTATTTGGTACTAATAATCTCAACAGTGCCATCCAATTCTACGACGCCTTGTTTGAAGACACCGAGCTTAAGCAGGTTTTTTCAACCGACCGGATGACTTTCTGGCAGTGCGATGACTTTACCTTTGCTGTGGCAAAACCATTCAACGGCGAGTCAGCCACTCATGGTAATGGCACCATGATGGGACTTAATGTCGCCTCTGAATCTGAAGTGAAGCGCCTATACCATCTGGCGCTGAAGTTAGGCGGTACAAGCGAGGGAGAGCCGGGTCCTCGGGGCCCGAAGTACTCTGCGTATATCCGTGACCCTGAAAACAATAAGATTGTTTTTTCGGTATGAGATGATGTGGTGAACGATGTGACTTTTGTAATTTTGTTGTCTTTTGTGTGTTCGTGATCGATACCGGATTGAGTTCTTTTTGGGTTGTGGCCTCGTTGGAAGGTTTTTCTTGTCTTAATGCTGCATATTCGGGCTGCATTTGAAATTCTCACCTGAACCTATACAGTGTACAGGTTCAATATCAATTATAACGTGACGGGAGATATCGTGTCTGAGCCCAAAGACAAGTACAGTATCGACAACACTGACTACTCCATTGGTCAGGACAATGTCCAGAAGTGGGGGTTCGATGTCCATAACCCTGTGTTTGGGATAAGCAGTGCTCTTATCCTCGCTTTTCTGATTGCAACCCTGGTCACTGATGCCTCGGTAGCGAAAGAAGTCCTGGATGGCCTGAAGTGGGATATTATCGGAAGCTTCGATAAGTTTTTCGTATGGTCGGCCAACATTTTCGTTGTATTTTGCATTGTGATTGCGCTTTCTCCGTGGGGCAAAATCCGCCTTGGCGGTGCAGATGCTAAGGCCGAGCACTCAACCATCTCATGGCTGGCTATGTTGTTCGCCGCGGGTATGGGTATTGGCTTGATGTTCTGGGGGGTTGCTGAACCCGTCGCCTATTTCACCGGCTGGTACGAAACACCGCTGGGTGTCGAAGCGAATACGCCTGAAGCCGCGAGCATGGCTCTGGGCGCCACTATGTATCACTGGGGTCTGCATCCTTGGGCAATCTACGGTGTTGTTGCACTGTCTCTGGCGTTTTTCTGTTACAACAAAGGTCTTCCGCTCTCTATTCGTTCAGCGTTTTATCCGATTCTGGGTGATCACGCGTGGGGCTGGCCGGGCCATATCATCGATATTCTGGCGGTGCTGGCTACGCTGTTTGGTCTGGCAACTTCCCTCGGCCTAGGTGCAAGCCAGGCAGCTGCCGGTATTAACCATGTCTTTGGTATTGAGCCGAGCGTTGGTCTGCAGATTGGTGTGATCGTTGGTGTTACCTTGCTGGCGATCGTATCCGTTGTGCGTGGCCTTGATGGCGGCGTAAAACTGCTCAGTAACGTGAATATGCTGATTGCATTTGTGTTGCTGGTATTTGTTGCCATGGTCGGTGCGGCTGTTGCCTTCGGCTCGATTCCTACCACTCTGATGGCGTACGTTTCAAATATTATCCCACTGAGTAATCCGCATGGTCGTCCGGATGAAGCATGGCTGCAGGGCTGGACTGTGTTCTATTGGGCATGGTGGATCTCGTGGTCGCCATTTGTCGGTATGTTTATCGCACGTGTTTCTAAAGGTCGCACCATCCGCGAGTTCTTGATTGCTGTATTGGCTGTACCGACGCTGGTGACGGTGATCTGGATGTCGGTTTATGGTGGTATCGGTATTGATCAGGTGGCCAATAAAATTGGTCTCCTGGGTGAAAACGGTCTGACCTCGGTGCCTCTGGCGATGTTCCAGATGTTCGATGCACTGCCGATGAGCATGGTTCTTTCTGTGATTGCGATCGTTCTGGTGCTGGTGTTCTTTATCACATCATCCGACTCTGGCTCGCTGGTGATTGATAGCATCACTGCGGGTGGTAAGGTTGATGCGCCAGTTCCTCAGCGTATCTATTGGGCATCTGTTGAGGGTGCTATTGCTGCAGCCCTGTTGTGGATTGGTGGTAAAGAAGCCATTGAGGCTCTGCAGGCCGGTGCTATTTCAACCGGCTTGCCGTTTACCTTTGTGTTGTTGCTGATGTGTGTGAGCTTAGTGATGGGCTTACGTACAGAGCCTAAGGGTTAAGCACTCGCTATAAAGAAGCCCGGCATCTGCCGGGCTTTTTTATGGGCGTTTGCCAAGAGCTTTTACAGGCACAGCTCTTTGACGGCACGATTCCCTAATTTCCATTTCTGTATCTGAGCTTGCAGTAGCTCGGCCGTTGCAATCGCATCCACCAGAGCATTGTGATTTTCGTACTCCGGTAAGTTATAACGAAGGCGTGTGTCTGGTAGCCGGAGTGAGGGGAGTGGTTTTCCTAGTAGCCGGTTGTACCAGCGTTGGCTATGCGATAAGCAGCTTGCTTCAAGTGCGAAGGTATCAATCACCGGAAATAGCCAAGGCTGAGACCAGAGGTGAAATCCCAGCTTTCTGAAAAATTCACGCTCCATCGCCCGGTAGTGCACGACGCAGAGCCGTCCGGCCATAGCGTCCAATAGCTCCGGCATAATGGAATTAATTCTGGGTGCAGATGAAACATCGCTGTGTGTGATGCCGTGTATCACAATTGAGGTGTCGCTCAGCTCTCCCGGGTTTACCAGCCAATGTTTGGCTGTCGGCAGATAGATGCGCTTAGCATCAAACTCAACAAGCCCGACGCTGACGATTTTATCTTTGTCTGAATCTAAGCCTGTTGTTTCTATGTCGATGGCCAGGCAGCGTGCTTCGTTCAGGCTTTGCTCTATGTAGCTGAACTCTGCCTGATAAAAGCGTTTAAGCTCTTCGGGCAGCGGCTTTCCGGTGCTTGGGCTGGCGGAGCCCCCCAACATGGATTGCTGAAATTCACTCCAGCTGTCGGGCAGTGAGCCCGGTCGTTTCAATGACCCCTTTCTGTAATCAGCCATTAGCGGTGTACCGGTACTTCAGAAAACGCTGGGCCTGAGCAACGACATTGAAGGCTTCTTTCAGAGAACGCTGCCGGGTAAAGCTAAGGGTATCAGGAGCGATGTTATTATTAGGTTCTCTTTTGTCGCGGATGGCCAACATTTGTTGGTGTGCGCGCAAGCTGTATAGCAGCTCCAGTGCGTTCGTGAGCTCGTCGTATTTTTCTTGCGGGAGCAGTTTAGTCTTCGAAATATCTTCAAGGCGCTCAAATGAATTCTGCGACATTGACCCGGTGGCCAGTGCATGAACCCGAATAATATCGGTTAATGGGGCGGTACCGCGGCGCTTAATGTTCAACGACTTTCCTTGCCGCCCGTCTTCTTCTAATACGAAGTTTTTAAATACACCCAGTGGTGGGGTGCGCTTGAGTGCATTGCGCGCGAGCGACGCCAGAAACGGTTTGCTGTTTCTGGCTTTTGTTGAAACAAATTTCTGCAGTTCTTTAGCCCATATTTTTGTACCGTGCACGGCGACCAGGTCGAAGAAAATACACGCGTTGAGCAGAGCTTCTGGCTCGGGCCTGTCTATCCAGTCGGTGAACTGGTCGCGCCATTCGGAGCGACGCATACGCCATTTAGGGTTGGACGCCATTATCAAACCCTCGCAGAGAGGGTAGCCGCAGCGATCCAGGCCTTCGCAAACTATCTTACTGAACTTCTCGAAATAAGCGCCGTGGAGATTTTCGTCATAGTCGTCGGAGAGGATCAGAGCGTTGTCCTGGTCGGTGACTAAAAGCTGCTCGTCTCGTGCTAATGAGCCGAGTGCGATTAAGCAATAGGGCACCGGCGGAGGCCCTAACTCATCTTCTGCCAGCTTGGCCATCTGTTGCATAAAGCTGGCTCCGATGACGGACATGGCAGAACCAATCATATGAGACGTTGCGTGTTCGTTAACCAAACGTTCGTATACCGCGGGCAGTTGCTCTGAAAGTTGAGCAAGTGCATCGATGCTTTCAGAGGACAGAATGCTGCGCACTAACAACAGAGAGTTTTGCGATTCGTGAGCGACCACATCGAGTAGAGAAACAATACCGAGCACACGATTATCATCAACGATAGGCACATGGTGCGTATTGTTACGAAGCATCATCAGCATGACTTCGTGGAGGTAGGCATGGTCGTCCATCACCAGTGGCTCTGTGCTCATTATTTCACCCACGGGGGTGTCATACGGTAATGACTTGGCAATGACCCGAGCGCGCAGATCACTATCGGTCACAATGCCGAGCAGGTTGCCCTGATCATCCTGCACTAATGCGGCGGCAATATAGTTTTCGGAGATGCGAACAGCACACTCAGCCACCGTCGTGTCAGGGGTGATGAGTAGCGGTTCTGCTTTAATAACTTCAGTTACGGACACGGTCGTCATGTCGTCCGTGCCGACCTGAGTCGCTTGCTCCAGAATTGAGTGCTCGTTTACTTCAAAAAAGTCGCCAAACTCCGAGTACTTTTCGCAGTAATCGATAAATAGTTCGCTCGGGATGAGATAGAAGAGGCTGTCTTCGCGGGTCGTCGCGGGGAAGCGCACTTTGCCCTTCATAAGAAGCCCCATCTGACCAAACACATGGCCTGCGGGCAGGCGGTTATAAAGATTGCCATCCCGACGGAACAATTCAACTTCACCAGAACGTATAAAATGGAGGTGGTGTATCGGCTCATCCAGAATCAGCACATCTTCACCGGCCTGCTTGTAGCTCACTTCGATTGAGCGTGCCATGTCAGACAGGGCGTCCGCAGGAAGCCATGAGAAGGGTTCGTGCTCGGCCAGTGCTCGTTCAATATCAGGCAGCTCAATACTCATTGATTATTCCGTTAGTAAAAAAGGATGCAGTGCACACACGTACTGGGTGTTCAGGGCTTAGACTGGCATAGCGCGAGACGTCTGATCAAGCGTAAATGGTCACCCCAGCTCAGTCTGTTTATTTGTCAGTTAGTGAAGATAGCTTTGCTGGCGGGTTGGGCCAATAATTCAATGAAATACGCCATCTGAAATGGTGTGGCTGTATTTGCGACCTGATCTCTTCTTTACGTAGGCAGCTGTAAAACCTTTCCAGGCAAGGTGATTGATCTTTCATCAATATCAGGCATTGTTCGTAGATAGCTAGTCAAATATTAAACACTTACTGCGACAATGGAGGTCACTATGGCGCGTTTAGATGATATCGCTATTGCTAAAACTCTTTGTGATTATTTCGTCGGTCGGCGGGTATACGGGCAGGGCTTGGACACAAACACGCAGGCAGGTCTTGCTTTATATCAGCGGGGCGGGCGGTTATCTACTGCGTTGACCCTTCAGAATGCCGCTGCGCAGAGAACGGTAAATCAACAAGCGTTCTGGGAGCATATCGGCGCTCGTCAGCGGCGCGAACCTGATGGCTCTGGTCTTTGGTGTGATGGTTCTGCCGGAATTATTATTTCATTACTCGGGCAACGTTCTGATTTTAAGTCAAAGCTTGAAGTCATAAAGCAAGGTGATCCTACGGTACATGGGCACTGGTGGGTATTAGCAAATCGTCCGAATAACGCGGTTCTTGATTTTGATACAGATCTTCACCAAGACAGCTTTGTTATCGATATCTGGGGCGCAATTCGCGGGAACCTTCCATCCAGTGTTGCCTACAACCCATCGCACATCCTCTATGATTGCGGTCAAGATAACTCGCTGGAAATTGTATGCACCGTTCCGGCTAAACCTTAAATAATTTATGCGCTGGATTTCAATTACAATGGCTACACAGATGCGTTGTCGGGCACGGGTTCAGGTGTCTCAAACGTCGGCGCCTGGGGCCTGAAGTCGGGCACAAGCGGCGCGATGCCGTTTAGTCAGGTGATTGAGTTTGAGTATCAAGGATATAACTTCCGCGTCTGGTATCCGGAAGTTTCGTTCTCGACTGAGCTGGGTATGGTCATGTCCTGTAAGATCGACTACGAAATCAGTGACAACAAGGATGATCACGTCATCCTGTTGATGGGTGTCAGCGTGCCAGCCAATGCAGGTGATCAGCCAGTATTGAGTTTTGCTCAGGCCACCATCCAGTTCACGGACATGTCAGACTCAAACATCATGACGTCTCCGTGTGGTGGCAACAATATCATTAACGATGTCTACGACCAGCTCAGCAGCCAGCTGACGGGTACTAACATCGACAGTAACTCAGGTGGGCGTGCTTACCTTGCAGACGTCGCTAAGGCCAATATGCAAGCTATGCTCGACTGCGCTGTGTTTACTCAGAAGTAGCATTTACAACCACGTGGCAGCGTTGTACGTTGCCACGTTTATTCGCTTGCTTCCTGCCAGAACTGGCATATATTAAGCGCTGAACCCCGTCCTCCCAACGCTTGCCACGAGAAGGCGGCTCTGCCGGTTCACCTGTGTTTACTTTTTCTTTGACGGGTGATGACTCCATGAATGAAATGTTAGCGATTGCGCTGTTAATCGGCGCCAGCGCGTGCTTTGCGATGGCCGAAATTGGTATCGCAGCCTCACGCAAAATTAAGCTGCGTGTACTGGCAGGCGAGGGAAGTCATAAGGCTCAGGATGTGCTGGATCTGCAGCAGGACCCCGGCGCTTTCTTTGCCATGATTCAGATTGCGTTAAACGCTATCTCGATTCTTGGCGGCATCATTGGGGAAGAGGCGCTGACGCCATACGTAAAAGAAGGTCTTGCTCTCGTGTATCAGGGGCCTGCGCTGGATCAGATCAGCTTTGCTCTGTCGTTTTTCTGTATCACCGCACTCTTTATCTTGTTTGCAGACCTGCTGCCCAAGCGTATAGCCGTGAATCTGCCGGAAGCCACTGCCGTGCGTCTGGTGACCCCGATGCGCTGGGTGACTTATATGGTGATGCCTCTGGTTGTGCTGTTTAACGGTGTGACCAATGCCGTGCTGCGCTTACTGAAGCTGCCTACTGAGCGTGAGGAGCAGGTCACGACTGAAGACATCGTTGCCATGATGGATGCCGGTGCAGAAGACGGAAGCCTGCAGCAGCAGGAGTATGAGTTAATCGGCAATGTTTTTGATCTCGATACTGCACTGATAAGCAGCGTTATGACGCCGCGTGATCAGGTTGTTTACTTTGACCTGGACGAGTCCGTCGAATCGATTTCTCAGAAGGTGGTCGATCATCCGCATAACGATTTCCTGGTATGCGATGGTTCACTGGAGAAAATCAGCGGCTCGGTTGAATCTAAGATGATCCTGCAGCAGGTGTTGAAGGGGGAAATGTCTGGCTTATCGGCGCTGAGCTTTGCCAGGGACGTTCTCTATCTCCCTGAAACACTGACTCTGGCCGAAGGTCTGAATGCCTTCAAAACGGCGACTCAACCCTTCGCTGTTGTCGTGAACGAGTACGCGACTGTCGTGGGGCTGGTCACAGTGAAAGACATGCTCAGTGGTTTTATGGGGCAGCTGATCACTCATGAGGACGATCAGTTGATCATCCAACGCGATGAGCAATCCTGGTTGATGGATGGTATGACGCCCGTTGGTGACGTGATGCGGGCTCTGGATATCGCTGCAATGACGAGCTGTTCGGCATAAACGTGAGTGCTAATGAGTACCCATAGAAGGAGTAGGCTTGTCAGAGGGTGCTTAGGGGTCATGTTATAACCCTAGTCAATATTGCAGAGATCACCAAAGATCAAAGCGCCTTATGGTCGAACCATTGGGCGCTTTTTAGTTTTATGAAGACATTGGCTAAGGCGTCACAATATTAAATGTGCCTTCCGGCTTTTCGATTAGGCTAAAGAACTTTACTAAATCCAATACACTGCCATCCACGGTGAGATCATCCCCAAACAAGGTGTCCTTGATGCCAGCATGACCGACGATCATATCGACAAACAGAGGCTGCGTAAGGGTTAGGGTGGCGTCAGCAATGGTATCTTTGGCCACCGCCTTGTGGTGCAGTACGCTGTTTTTAAGGGTTAGAAGGTAGCTCTGATCTAAATCGCTAAAGGTGACCTTAATAGCCAGTTCGGTATCGGCTGCTTTGTCCGCGTTGAGGTTCACCGCCATGCTATTGAAGAAGAGGTGCACGGGGGTTTTTAACAGGACTTCTTTCATGACCGCTGGGCTGATGCCTTCATCCGGTCCGCCGTGGCGCAGTTCGTAAGCGCCTGTGAGATAGAAATCACGCCATGGTGCAGATTCGGCCTGATACCCCAGTTGGTCGTACACCTTAGCTAATAGGGCTTTGGCTTCTGCGTGGTCAGGATCGGCGAATACGGCATGGTTGAGCAGTTCTGCCAACCAGCGATAAGTCTGGGTGCCATCGGTTGCGGATAGGTTGGCGGTGCCGTCGAATTGCGTCTGCGCTTTGGCGACGACTGCGTCCACGCCACCCATCATTTCAACATAACGAATCGCAGCTTCTTTTTCGGGTAAAGGGTCTAGCTTAGCTGGGTTGGCGTTATACCAGCCTAGATAGGCTTGGTACACCGCTTTGGCGTTGTGCTTGAGTGTGCCGTAATAGCCTTGGTTATGAAACTGTGTGTTAAGCGCCTCAGGTAGGGTTAAGCTTTCCGCAATTTCGTTTGGGGTATAGCCCTTGTTGAGTAGGCGAACACTCTGGTCGTGTATGAATTTATAAGTGTCGCGTTGTTGTTCCAAGAAATGGTTGATTTTTTCTTGCCCCCACAGTGGCCAGTGGTGACTGCCAAAGTACACGTCGGCTTGGTTAAAGCGCACGCGTGCTTCGTCGATGTAGCGGCTCCAGATATTCGCATCACGAACCTTCGCGCCTCGTAATGTGTAGAGATTGTGCATATTACGGCTCAGCATTTCAGCGCCACAGAACGCTTTTTGTTTTGGAAGGTAGAAGGTAAATTCAGCGGGGGCCTCTGAGCCCGACACGGTTTGAAAAACGAAGGGCACACCATCAATGCTCAGTTCGGTGATGGGCTCGGAAATGTGAACGGTGGCTTCTTCAAAACCGAAGCTGCCAAACGCTGGGCCCTTGCCTAATCCTGTGCCCACATGCCCGCGCTCCTCTCTGGCGAGTCGCTTACCGTACATGTACATGGCACGACGACTCATGGCCGTACCAGCAATGATATTTTCACTGGTGGCTTCTTCTTCGAAGCCTGCTGGAGCAACGATGGTTAGACTCTGTTTTTCTTCGTCGCTTAGGTTCTGCAGTATGCCCTGTATGCCGCCAAAGTGATCAATGTGACTGTGGGTGAACAAAATGGCCTTGATGGGGTATTTGCCTAAATGTTGTTGTGCAAAAGTGAGGGCTTTATGGGCGGTTTCTCTTGCGGTGAGAGGGTCCACTAAAATCCAGCCTGACTCACTTTCAATGATGGTCATGTTGGCCAAATCGAATCCACGAATTTGATAAACGCCGTCGGTGACTTTAAATAAACCGTGAATGTTATTCAGCGCCGCCTGGCGCCATAAACTGGGGTTGACTGAGCCGGGTGCGTTTTCACCATTGGCATCGACAAAGCCGTATTCATCCATGTTCCAGACCAAGCTTTTGCCAGTTAAATGAGCAATTTCAAGATGGTCTTCACTGGCGATGAGGCCTTTGCGAGCAAGCTCAAAATCCTCTGTGTTGCTGAATGGCCGTTGTGCCAATACCGCTTGGTTGGCTTTTACCGTGGTGGGGGTGGGCGCACTGTGCCCAAGTGTGTTCGCGTCAGATTCAAATTCAACCGAGTTGTCGCAGGCCGCTAATAAGGCAGCGGATAGGGCGAGCAGGGCAATACGAAACATAAAAGAGCCTCATGTATTCTTATTTTTAGATCAGTGTAACCCTGAGATGCAGGAATGCCTTGGTCTTAAGCGGACAAAGGTGTGTCATGTTTAACCGTCAATGACTAAAGCAGGTGTTTTTTGCGAAATGCCGATGGGCTTTGACCCGTTAGCTTGGAAAAGGCTCGCGTAAAGTTACTATGATCGGCAAACCCCAAGCGGAGCGCGATATCTGTAATGGGTAACTGAGTGTCTTTTAGGTATTGTTTAGCCAGTTGAACTTTGCAATCTTGCAGTAAACCACGAAATTGATTGCCTTCCTCTTCCAATCGACGTCGCAAACTTCTTTCCGTTAACTTCAAATGTTGAGCCGCCCCTGTGACCGTGGGTTCGGACTTCTCAAGCTGGCTGAATATGTAATGGACAACGTGTTGGCTCACGGTTTTATCGGTTAAGTCTTGAACGTAAGACTGCACAATGGATTCATTGTAAGCTGCCATTTTTTTATCGCCCATGAGGTCGCTCTTGGCCACCTGTTGGCGATCAAACCATAAAGCGTTGTGCGTTTGCTTAAACTCAACTGCACAGCCAAAGCCGTTTTGCCAGCGTTCAGGGTAGGGTTCACCTGATCGTTGCAGTGTGACTTTGTTGATTAGCTTTGGGTTGCTGGTCAGTTGCAAGGCAAGCTGGTGAAGCGTTGCTAGAAAGCTGTCTATGGCTAAGGGGCTGATGTCCACACTGGGAATGGGTTGAATGGCAAACTGAATGTGCTCTGGTGTGTAATGCAGTTCGATATTGGCCGAATTACTCACCATGGCGTGATACTGCGCCAGTTTTTGAATGGCTTGCTCAAGATTGTCAGCGGTCAGCATCAACAGTCCCAACGCTCTAAAATGCATGGGCTGAACGTATTTGGCCACCTCTAGACCGAAGGCGGCGTTACCTGTGGCCTGCTCCACTAATTGCCAGAATTGGGTCATACGGCGAACGTCCACCCGCCCATCTGGATTGTCCTTAAACTGAGCAACGGACAGACCTACTTGTTCAAATAGCGGAGCGGGGTCAATGTCTTGAGCCTTAAGGGCGCGAATAATGGCCAGAGGCCATGCGGCAAGAGTGGTGTGGACTGGACGATTGATCATGTTTTTGGTTGTTATTGTTAGTTGGCTCATTTTATGGGTCAAGCTTGTGTCAGGTAAAGAGGTGAACCGGTAAACCCTAGCGTACGTATGTTGGGATAAGCGTATGAAATGGGCTGTTTCATGGAAATAAATCATTTTAATTGTGCGCAATCTAATTTACAGTGGTCACTCCCCAAAAGGGACAGGCTATACTGCTAGCCACATCAAAAGCATTTCCAATACAAAGCTGAAGCGCTTACCGCGCAAGACGGATTTCTGCCTGTACGAGGGCTATAAATTCGAGGTGCTGGATCTTGAGGGCGTGCGGGTAGAGCAGTTGCTGGTCACCCGATTGAATGGATGAGGTTGGTCGATGGCAAAGCGGGGTACTCCCGCTTTGCCACTTTCCTTAACGTTATCCCGTTGCGCTTATTTTGCAATCAGCTCGCGCAGTACATAATGCAGAATGCCACCGGCTTTGAAGTAACTGATTTCATTACTGGTGTCGATTCGGCACTGCACCTTAAATGATGTGGTTTTACCGTCGTCATCCGTCGCTTTGACTTCAAGAAGTTGGTTGGGTTTTAACTCATCATTAATACCTTTGATATTGATAGTTTCATGCCCGGTTAAGCCAAGGTCAGCAATGTTCTGACCGTCGATAAACTGCAATGGCAGAACACCCATACCGACCAGGTTTGAACGGTGAATCCGTTCGAAGCTTTCGGCGATGACCGCTTTTACGCCGAGTAGAATTGTACCTTTTGCTGCCCAGTCACGGCTTGATCCTGTGCCGTATTCTTTACCTGCGAGTACAACCAGTGGCGTGCCTTCTTTCTGGTAACGCATCGCAGCATCGTAAATAGCCATGCGTTCACCGCTTGGTGTATGGATGGTTTCACCACCTTCTTCGCTGCCGAGCATCTGGTTGCGGATGCGGATGTTGGCAAACGTGCCGCGCATCATAACTTCATGGTTACCACGACGTGAGCCATAAGAGTTAAAGTCCTGAGGTTTTACCCCAAGACTCTGTAGATATTCACCCGCCGGTGAGCTGGTTTTGATGTTACCCGCCGGTGAAATATGGTCGGTGGTGATGGAGTCACCAAAGAGCGCTAAAACCCGCGCGTTTTCGACGTTCTCTAAGGGTTTGAGAGGTTGGTCGATGTCATCAAAAAACGGCGGGTTTTGCACATAGCTCGAGTTATCGTCCCAGGCGTAGGTTTTCCCTTCGCTGATATCAATCCCTTGCCAGTGCTTATCGCCGCTGAATACATCTGCGTAACGGGTGCGGAACATGCCATCATCGACCTTGGCAACGGCCTCGGCAATTTCGGCATTGCTTGGCCAGATATCTTTCAGATACACCGGCTTGTTGTCTTTATCCAAACCAATCGGTTCTTCTTTGAGATTAATACGCGTATTGCCTGCCAGTGCATAAGCAACAACTAACGGGGGTGATGCCAGCCAGTTGGCTTTGACGTGCGGGTGGACCCGGCCTTCAAAGTTACGGTTGCCCGACAGCACTGCAGAGACGGTCAGGTCATGCTCGGTAATGGCTTTTGCGATTTCATCTGGCAGTGGGCCAGAGTTACCGATACAGGTGGTACAGCCGTAACCAACGAGATTGAATCCGAGTTGGTCGAGGTAGGGGGTTAAGCCGGCTTTTTCCAGATAGTCGGTCACGACCTTTGAGCCGGGCGCCAGCGAAGATTTCACCCAGGGTTTACGCATCATGCCCAGTTCAATAGCTTTCTTCGCGACCAGTCCCGCCGCCATCATCACGCTTGGGTTCGAGGTGTTGGTGCAGGAGGTAATAGCTGCAATCACAACGGCGCCGTGACTCATGGTGTGCTCTTCGCCATCAAAGGTGACCGTAGCCTGTGCATTAGGGCCACCGACGGCTGTACCGCTGCCGCCTTCGCTTTCCAGCCGTGCCTGTTCTTCATCCGCTGGGGTGACCTGAAGTGCCAGCAGATCGTCAAAGGTATCCGGTACATCGGACAGCACGACACGGTCCTGCGGGCGTTTCGGCCCGGCCAGACTGGCTTCCACCGTGCTCATGTCGAGATGCAGGCTGTCGGTGAATTCTGGTTCGTCGCCAGCGTAACGCCACAAGCCTTGGGCTTTGCAGTAGGCTTCTACACGTTTAATTACGTCATCCGGGCGACCACTGAGGCGCATGTAATTGAGCGTCTCGTCGTCGACCGGGAAGAAACCACAGGTCGCACCATACTCTGGCGCCATGTTGGCGATGGTAGCTCGGTCAGCGAGAGGCAGGTCGGCGAGGCCATCGCCGTAAAACTCAACAAATTTACCCACCACGCCTTTTTTGCGCAGCATCTGAGTGACGGTAAGTACCAGGTCCGTCGCGGTGACGCCTTCTGGTAGCTTGCCGGTGATCTTGAAGCCAATGACCTCCGGAATTAGCATCGACACCGGTTGGCCAAGCATCGCAGCTTCGGCTTCGATACCGCCGACACCCCAGCCCAGTACGCCGATACCGTTGATCATAGTGGTGTGAGAGTCGGTCCCGACAAGAGTATCCGGGTAGGCCCAGTCTTCACCATTGACATTGGCAGCCCATACACTCTGGGCCAGATATTCGAGGTTCACCTGATGACAGATACCCGTACCCGGCGGTACGACACGGAAGTTATCGAAGGCCGTCTGCCCCCAGCGCAGAAACGCATAGCGCTCGCCGTTGCGCTGCATCTCAATTTCGACGTTATCGTGAAAAGCCTGATCATCCGCGAAGCGATCCACCATCACCGAGTGGTCGATCACCAGATCCACCGGAGAAAGAGGGTTGATGCTCTCCGGATCTGCACCTGCGCGAGCGACGGCATCGCGCATTGCGGCCAGATCAACCACCGCGGGCACCCCGGTGAAATCCTGCATCAGAACGCGGGCAGGGCGGTACTGAATTTCGCGGTCGGATGAGTGCTTGTCTAACCAGCCTGCAATGGCTTTGATGTCGTCCGTGGTGACTGTGTCGCCATCTTCGTTGCGGAGCAGGTTCTCCAGCAGAACCTTTAAGGACTTGGGCAACTTCTCAATGCCTTTCAGTTGTTCGGCCGCCTTGAGAAGCGAGTGATATTGGTAGGATTTGCCATCCACCTCTAGCGTGGACTGGGTATTCAGACTGTTAACTGTCGACATGCTCGGCCTCCATGAAATCCGTTAATCTGCCGCTATCATCACAGCGGCTGATGTATAACCTAGTCAATTAGGTGCGGATCAGAAGGACAAGTTCAGTCGCATTGGCAAGGTTTGGCCAAACAGAGTGTTCCAAATGTAATTTCTGAGATTAATCGGCATAATGTCGGTTAAATTTAAGGAGCCATTATGAATTTTAATATTGTTCTGATCGTACTCATCGTTTTGCTGGTGATCTACGCGTTGAAGCGCGCGGGTGTATTCAGTAAGGGTGCAGCAGAAAACGAGACCGTCGGCGATGCTTATTTAGCTGAGAATGCGTTACGCGGTGAAGTCACTCAGACCGACAGCGGTCTGCAGTACGAAGTGCTTACAGAAGGCGAGGGCGATACTCGTCCGGCAGCGACCGACACTGTGCTGGTGCATTATCACGGCACGCTGATGAATGGCTCTGTGTTTGATAGCTCAGTAAAGCGCGGTGAGCCGATTTCATTCCCGCTGAACCGTGTGATCCCGGGCTGGACTGAGGGCGTGCAGCTGATGACCAAAGGCGCAAAATATAAATTCTATATTCCTGCGCGTCTGGCTTACGGTAATCGTCAGGTGGGTACGATTCCAGGTGGTTCGTTGCTGATTTTCGAAGTTGAACTGCTGGATATTAATCCGGCCTGACTCTATGGCGTTTGATACTGAGCTTGCGGAGCGTATTCGCACGGTGGTCTGTCACTTTGGCCACTGGGACGAAAAGAAGATGTTCGGTGGGCTTTGTATCATGCTCAACGGTCATATGCTTTGCGGTGTGCTCGGCGACGAGTTGATGGTGCGTGTTGGCCCTGAAGACTATGACGCCGCGCTCGGCGAAGATGGGACGCGGGAGATGGACTTTACCGGTCGTCCGTTAAAGGGCATGGTCATGGTTGATGGCGCGGCAGTCGCTGAGCCAGAAGATCTGGAATACTGGCTTCAGCGCTGTAATCTCTTTGTGGGGCGGTTGCCTCCGAAATAATTCAGATCGCAGGCATAGTGTTCGCGTGTTTAATCAATCGATCTCTTGGTGACATTCTTACGACCAGAGAAGAGAGATCCTCCACGACCTTTAGGCTCTTTCGTTGGTGGCGCGGATGGTTTTTCTTTTGCACGGTTAGCGCGAGGCACAGAGCTCAGTTCCTGACTGCTTTCCTTACCTTGATTACCTTTTGAAGATTTTCCCTTTTCGGTCTTTTCTTTACCCGCTTTCGTTTTCAATGGCTTACGCAGGTTAAGCTTTCCTGGCCCTGTCGCTGGTACGCTGTGGTTTGGCACATGGCCGATAAGATCTTCGCGACGTAAGGCTCGGCCGATCAGGGTTTCAATGGCGGTCAGTGTGTCGACTTCGTGTGCGGCGACCAGTGAAATCGCGATGCCTTTTTCTCCAGCGCGGCCGGTACGACCAATACGGTGAATATAGTCGTGCGCGACCGGTGGCAGGTCATGATTGATGACCGCAGGCAAGTGTTCAATATCAATACCACGCGAAGCAACATCCGTCGTCACCAGTACTCGCAGGCGATGTTCACGGAAGGCATCAAGAATGTCGTTCCGTTCATTTTGTGTTTTGTCGCCGTGCAGTACTTCTGCTTGAATATTTTCTGCTTTCAGGTGGTCGGTCAGCGCGTCGGCGCCTTTCTTGGTCTTGGTAAATACCATGACCTGCTTCCATTTATTTTCAATCAGTAGTGAGGCGACAGCGTTGCCTTTATCGCTGTGATCGACCGGGTGTAGCCACTGACGGACATTTTCACTGGTGCGGTTGGCATCTTTCTGACCAAGTTCGATAGCGCCAGGCATAAGCTCAGAGGCAAGCTCACGGACGGCATTGTCGAAGGTGGCAGAAAACAGAAGGTTCTGGCGAACGTCGGGCAGTTTCTGGACGATGCGCTGCAGATCTTCGGCAAAGCCCAGATCAAGCAGACGGTCTGCTTCGTCAAGCACCAGGCACTGTAGGTGTTCAAAGCTGACGCGATGACGAATCATGAGTTCATACAGGCGGCCTGGTGTGGCAACAACGGTATCGGCGCCTTCGGCCATTTTATCTTCGATGGTGCGTGGATTCTGACCGCCGCAGAGAAGCAGACATCGATGACCGCAGTTGCGTCCATAGTCGCGGAAGTTCTCGGCCAGTTGCTGAGCCAGTTCGCGTGTTGGTGCGATGATCAGCAATCTTGGGTAGCGGTAGCCTTCTTCTTCAGTTCGGGGATGCTCGCTGAGTAGTTGCAGCAGTGGCAGCATGAACGCGGCGGTTTTCCCGGTGCCAGTCGGTGCCGCCGCCATCAGGTCTGTGCCGTCAAGAATATGCGGAATGGCTGCTTCCTGAATCGGTGTCGGTTCTTTGTAGCCGAGCGAATCCAGGCGCTTGAGTATGTTGGCATCGTGTAGGAGGCTGCGGAAAGTACTCATGACGGATCTCCACTGAAGAGTGTCTCGGGCGTGAATTCAATTGATTGTTCGTCATTCCCTAACCACATGGTACCGTCCTGAATCGTCGCTTGCAGTCGCATTGTGCGGGAGCATAGCGCTTCTAACTGAGTACAGGCGTCGTCGTCCAGTTTGATCACGCTCAGTTTCGGGTAGGCGTGTACTTTGTTCTCATGATGCTTCCACCAGACATCAAACGCATTACCCTGATAGCCGTACAGTTTCACTGCTTGCGCTTTGCCACACGCTTTACGCAGGCGTTTTTCATCGGGCTGGCCCAGTTCAATCCAAAGTTCTGTCTCATCGCTGTAGGTGCGTTGCCAGAGGTCTGGCTCGTCTTCGGTGCTGATGCCGCGGGTAAATTCCAGGCGCTCGTGAGCATTCAGGGCAAAGACAGCGATACGGGTCATCATCCGCAGGATGGTTTCTGAGGGATGCTGGGCAATCGTCAGGGTATGGGTCGCATAATAGTCGCGATCCATATCTGAGATCATGAGTTCAGCTTTATAGATGGTGGCTTTCAGTGCCATGCCTGTATTCCCGAGCGTAAGTTGCAAAGACGAAAGGTGCGTACTCTACTGTGATTGGCTGAGGTTGCATAGTAGAATTGCTTTTTTCACTAACGATCGTATATGATCAAATATTGTCATATATTGAATTAGGAGATCATAAATGAGTTTATATGATCTTGGACCATTGTCAGATCAGCAGATTCTGGCAAGGTTAGCCGGGCGGCTAAGAAGTGAGCGTCTTCAGCGTAATATCACTCAGCAGGCCCTTGCAGACCTCGCAGGAGTCGGGGTTGCTACGTTGCGACGCTTTGAAAGCGGAGAAGGTAACCTTAGCCTGCTTAATCTGATCGCTCTTCTGCGGGCGCTGGAGCTGATGAACTTGCTGGACGCATTGATTCGCGAGCCGGATATCAGCCCTATGGCAAGTCTTCGTGAAAAAGGCGCGGGCATCTACAGCGAACCTCCTTTGCGCCAGCGGGCAAGACCTGAATCCGGTCTGGCGGGTGATGCTGAGCGCTGGTCCTGGGGTGATGAAGAATGATCAGTCTGGCGGAAGTACAGCTCTGGGGGCGCACAATCGGTGCAGTGCAGTGGGACAACGAGCGTCAGCTCGGCGTGTTCGAATATTCTCCTGAATTTCTGCGCTCGGGCATAGCATTGTCACCTCTGATGATGCCGCTGAGACCAGGTCGCTTCAGCTTCCCCGGCCTTGCCCATGAAACCTTTATGGGCTTACCCGGTATGTTGGCGGATGCCCTGCCTGATAAGTTCGGTAACTTGCTGATTGATCAATGGTTGGTGGCACAAGGTCGCGATCCGGGGTCATTCAATCCGGTCGAGCGTTTACTCTACATGGGGCAGAGAGGTATGGGGGCATTAGAATTTTCCCCAGCAACACGGCAGCAAAGTTCAGATGGAAGTGCCGTTGAGTTGTCGCAACTCGTGTCTTTGGCGAATAAGGCTCTGAATCAGAAGCAGGGACTGGCCGTTGAGATTATTGAAGGAGAGGAAGACGCGCAGGCGTTGAATCAGATCATCGCTGTCGGAACATCGGCCGGCGGCGCAAGGGCAAAGGCCGTTATCGCGTGGAATGAAGAAACCGGAGAAGTGCGCTCGGGCCAGTGCGATACCGAGCAGGGCTTCAGGCACTACCTGTTGAAATTCGATGGTGTCGCAGCAAACCGGGACAAAGAACTGGCAGATCCACAAGGTTACACACGGATTGAATATGCGTGTTATCTGATGGCGAAGGCCGCGGGCATTGAGATGATGCCGAGTCGTTTGCTCGAAGAAAACGGCCGCGCACACTTTCTGACTCAGCGTTTCGACCGGTCGGACTCCGGTAAGAAATTGCACATGCAGACGCTCTGCGGTATCGCTCACTATGATTTTAATGTGGCGGGTGGATATTCTTACGAGCAGTGTTTCCGGGTTATTCGTCAGATAGTGAAGACGCAGGCCAAAGTCGCTCAGGAGCAGCAGTTCAGACGTATGCTGCTGAACCTTATGATCCGCAATCAGGATGACCATACGAAAAATATCGGCTTTCTTATGAATCGGCAGGGGCACTGGTCATTGGCGCCTGCTTATGATGTGACATATGCATACAATCCTGAAGGCGACTGGACGTCGATGCATCAGATGTCGGTGAACGGCAAGCGTGATGGTTTTACTCTCGACGATCTTATCGAATGTGGTAAGGCGGCAGACATTCGTGAACGAAAGGTAAGGGAACTGGTTGCTGAGGTAGAAGCTACAGTCCGGAAATGGTCGGAGTTTGCCAGTGAGGCGGGCGTCCCTGAGCGCTGGGCTGCTTCAATTGAGTCGACGTTTAGAATTTTAAATTAGATAAGAGATCGTTTTGGATCTCTTATCCTTATTTTTTCGTTTTATATATCGTTAATGATCTTTTGATTCATTCCACTTAAAGAGCAGTAAACGTACACGCTCATCGCATGGCTGGTGCCAGAAATTGGTGTCTTCGTACCATTCTCCCAGCATGTCCAGTCCCGGCTCAGCCTGGCATGCACCAACTTCGATCGATGATTCCTTACCGTAGGCGTCGTAAAGCTTCTCCAGCAGCAACTCGCAACGCTCGGCGTTGTCTGCAAGCAGAAATGGCTGGTCTAGATCGGCTTCCAGTTCACGAATAACCGACCACCCGGTTTCCCCCATCTGATATAGGGTGTCCTGTGAAATGCCGTGCAGGTCTTCAAGAGCAAAGTCCCAGTCGTCCCAGTCATCGTCGGGTTGAACCAGTGTGGTTTTGACGGTGCCATCAGCCAGTGACCAGGCAATCGCTACCGGGTGTGCGGTGTCTTCATATGAGCTGGCGTCAATCGCAATAAAAGACGGGTATTCCACGGCGGGCTCCAGTGATCAATCGGTTAAACAGGCGGCGAATTTACTTCGCCACTGGACGATGTGCAATATTGCAGTGCAATAAGTCGTCAGGGTGCAGGAACTGTTCTGCGTCAGATGCACTCACTGGGTGTCCGTAATAGAAGCCTTGAGCGAGATCGCAGCCATTGCGAATCAGAAAATCAGCTTGTTCGGCGGTCTCAATACCTTCGGCCACAATCAGCATATCGAGGTTTTTGCCTAACGTAATGATCGATGCGGCAATAGCCTGATCGGCGGTGCTCGTACTCAGGTCCTTCACAAACGTCCGGTCGATTTTGATGGCGTCGACGGGTAAGTTCTTCAGATAATTGAGTGATGAAAAGCCGGTACCGAAGTCGTCGAGATAAATAAATATGCCATGTTCTCTGAAATACTCGAGAACGTGGCGGGCATGAGTGAGATCCTGCATCAGCAGGCTTTCTGTAATCTCAACTGAGATCAGTGAGGTTGGTATGCCTATTTCTTTAATCGTGCGGACGATATCCAGATGAAAGTTCGGAATCAGGAACTGTCTTGGGGAAATATTAATGCTGATGTTGGCCTGGTAGCCTTGCTGGTACCACTCTTTTGCCTGGATGCATGCTTGCTCAAGAATCCAGAAACCAATCCGGCCAATCATGCCCGCATCTTCTGCGATATGGATGAAGCTCTCTGGTGATACGAACTCACCGTTAGACTTTGGCCAACGCAGTAACGCCTCAAAGCTGTGGAGGTGGCCAGTTGACATCCCTGGTCGTATATCGTGGAGGCATACCTTAGGTTGGTAATATAACTCCAGTGCGTTGCTTTCCAGAGCCTTGCGCAGACTGGTCTCAAGGGACATACGCTGAACGGCGATGCGTTCCAGCGATGGCGTAAACAGATGGTAGCAATTTTTACCATTCGCTTTTGCACGGTACATGGCGATGTCGGCATTACGCATAAGAATGCCGACTTCTTCGCCATCGGTAGGGTAGATGGCTATCCCCATAGAGGCGCCAATGACGAACTCCCTGCGTCCGAGGCGAATCGGATCACACAAGCGAAGCAGAAGATGCTCTGCGGACTCCAGTACTTCATCGTGGTGCTCGACGTGATTGAACAGTACGATAAATTCGTCACCGCCAACACGGGCCAGTGTGTCTCCTGGGCGCATTACCCCCTGAAGGCGTTGGGCGACCTCAATAAGCAGCTCGTCTCCGGTACTATGACCAAGGCTGTCGTTGATGGTTTTAAAACCATCCAGGTCCAGATAGCAAAGAGCAAAGCGTTTGTGTGTATCTGTGGCTTCTTCAATGGCCTCAGACAGTTTCTGCTGCAGGTGTACGCGGTTTGGCAAGCCAGTCAGACTGTCATGGTATGCCTGATAACTGATGGTCGCTTCTTTTTCACGTACTTCTGTAATATCGCGGATCATCCATATGAAGCCGGCAACTTCATGGTGGTGCCCGTATATCTCCAGTGTTGTTCCGTCATGAAATTTGTATTCATCAAACGATGATGTTCCAGGATCGCGGATCGCCGCTAGCTGACTATGCAGCTTCGTTTTATCGCTGAACAAGGAGCAGGAGTAGTGGAACAGGTCGGTACCAGAACGAGAGATGACTTCGTCCCGTGAGGTACGGAGTAACTCTACGTAGCGGTCATTGAACGCGACGACGTGATCATCGTTGTCGACGACAAGAATGCCTTCGTTTGACGCGTTGAGCGTGGCATTGAGTACTTCGTAGGACTGACTCAGTTCCTGCTGTGATTTTCGTTGGGATTCGAGGTTGCGGGTCAGAGTCGCGTTACGCTCCAGCATGGTACGCGCACTCTGCTCAAGCGTATCCATGAGGTCGGACCGTTGTTGATCCAGTAATTCGTAGGTTCGGTCAACGTCCCGGAGAAGCGCCTGAAAACTTTCAGGCAGGTTATCCTCTTCTCCGAGGTGCTGCTTTATGTGTTGCTCCAGCCTTTGGTGCATAGGGCCGCCAGGTACCTGTTTGTTTTTGTTCTTGTCGGTAGTGTTCGGGCAACCTGATTCAGTAATCAGGAGGGCCTGATATCCGCCGGTCGGCGCAGCAGAGAGTCGAGTGTGTCAGTCAGTTCTGCCCAGTCTTCGTCTTCCTCTGTTTTTTCTTTGAGAAAGGTTCGCTGGGAGTCAGAAAAGAAGTCCATCTCGTAGATCTTCTTACTGTCGGCAACCGGTTTATGCTGCTCAATAAATTTGTAGATCTGCTGGTCTTGGGATGGCAGCCCCAGCTGATCAAACAACTCGTTCATTGTGTGTACAGATGTTCCCATATTTGCCTCCGTCACCTTTTTTCAAAGCCTCAGGAGTGGGATGCATCAGGAGGCTCTGAGTTCCTCAGATCCGGTCGTGCACTCTGTACAGCCTGTCTCTTGTATCTTATCTGTAGTCTCTGCATTAAAAGCGCGCTTTGGAGTGCCCGGCACGGACAGTGCTTTCATGTGACGATAATGACCTTTAATTGCTGCCCACATAGTAGGGTAGGAACGCACTTCATAACCCAGCTCGGCAGCCTTGCTCTTAACCAAGGGATGCAGTTCAGCATAATGCACATGGCTGACCCTGGGGAACAGGTGATGTTCTGCCTGAAAATTCAGTCCTCCGAGAGCCCAGGTCAGAAAACGGCTGTCGGTGGCGAAGTCTACCGTAGTACGCATCTGATGTACGGCCCACTCATCCGGTAATACACCACGTTCGTCCGGACGGGGGAATTCAGCTTTATCTACGACATGTGCCAACTGGAAGATGACAGCGAACAGGAAGCCCAGAAAGGCGTGCATCAGAAGAAAGCCTAACAGTGCTGGGCCTGTTCCCAAAGCAGCCATAGGAATAAGCAGATACAGGGTCACATAGATGGCTTTCGATGCCCAGAACTCCACATGGTCAGCGAGCTTCATGCGGTGCGAATAATCCCTGCGAGCAATTTTCTGGCTGCCATAGGCTTTAAAATCCAGCGCAAAGAACCAGAACAGACTGGTAATCAGATACAGGAACCAGACGTAAAAATGCTGATACTTGTGAAATGGGCGATGCGGTTGATGAGGGCTCATCCGGAACAGTCCGAGTGCGTCGATATCCTCATCTGCTTCATCGACATTGGTAAAGGCGTGATGGTTGCGATTATGCTTCTGTGCCCAGTAGTAACGATTACTACCAACGAGGTTGAAGGACATAGCCATCAGGCGATTGAGCTTACGTGAACCGCTGAAAGATTCATGCGCACCGTCGTGCATGATGTTGAAGCCCACCAGTGCTGTAGCTACACCATGCAGCGCCCACGCGATGTAATGCATTGAGCCAGACAGGCCATAGATGAGCAGATAGCTTCCAGCGTACAACAGAGCAATAAAAATGGCTTTGTTATGGAGGCGGTCATCGCCGGTTTTCCTGATTCCTTTCTCACTGAAGAAGCGGGTCACTTCACCAGATAATTCCTGATATACCGGGCGTTTGCCGGACTGAAAGTGTACGTGAGACATGTTAATTATTCTTTTGTTATGAGGCCGCAGCCTGTGCTTTTCGGACGCTCGTATCTTCCACTTCCTTATGGACAATCAGCGCCTCAAAGTTATCGTTATTATACAGGTGTTGTGAAACTGTGGTTGGAAATATTGTGACTCAGGACACATGTTTGGTCAGTTTTCGGTAATTTAATGGTGTGATTCCCATCCATTTCCGAAACGCACGCACGAAGTTTGATGTATCTGTGTAACCCAATTGCTCCGCAATATCAGAAACCTTCATACTGGAGTTGCCAAGCAGTCTAGTGGCCTGTTCACGTCTTACTTCTTCAACCATTTTTCGGAAGCTGGTGTTGAGTTGTGCCAGCTGCCTGTTGAGGGATCGGGTGCTGATACGCAGGCGCTCTGCGACATCTTCAAGGGACAGGCCGCTGCCGTAACTGATCAGAAGTGTGCGGACGCGTGAAGCCAGATCAATATGCTCACCCGGTGCTTCTGCCAATAGTCGCTCGCATTCCTGCTCAGCGCTATGTCGAGCGACGCTGTTCGCTGTCGATACCTCGAGACTCAGAGCCGCCTTAGGGATGACAAGTTCGAACTGATCGCAGTTAAACTCGACGTCACAGCCTAACAGTTGTTCATAGAAAGCCACTGGTCGCTGTGCTGACTCGACGAGTCTGATGATTGGGGTGAGGATGTCATTGTTGCGGGTTAAAAAACGAGCAATCGTCACCAGCGTCGATAGTATGTTGTGTGCAATAAATGGAAAGGAGTCGGGCAGGGCAGCCGCTCTGATAATTTCCAGAGCGCACTCATCCTGCCCTTGACGAAATCGAATACGGGCCAACCCGGTACGGGTGCCTGCGTAACGTACCGCCAGCGAGAGACCTTCGCCCAGAGTTTCGCTTGCCATCACCGCAAAACCGAGAAAGCCATGGCTTGCGATGCTCATTCTTCGCCCATGCTCCAGCCCCAATAGCGGATCGTTTGACAGGCGATAGGCATTGCGTACGATCTGGTCGTACTCACGCGCTGAGATATGTGTGCCGGGTTGTCCAAGCGCCCGAGGCGAAATGCGGGTACTTGCGACCAGCTGTGCCGGGCTTATTCCACGGTTGGCCAGCAACTCCAGCAAGGGGATCAGGTACTCGTTGGTGAACAGCGGGTGAACAGCGGATATTTCCTGGCGTCCGGGCATGATAAACCTGATACAATGTGTGGCGATAAATGACCAAAATGATGTCACGAATATCACTTTCGCTCAAACTCGCTTTGCTTCATAGTCTGGGCGCCATAAAAAACGATCAAATAAACAGGGGAAAAACCTATGGATGCGTCTTTCTGGGACGGCAAACGTGCGCCCGGTATCGTTGATACCATCAATGTGAATGAATACGATTCGGTTGTTGAATGCATCGACAGTGCATTCAAGCGTTACGCTGACCGTAAAGCGTTCACCAGCGTAGGCTACACTCTGACCTACCGTGAAATCGACGAGTACAGTGCAGCATTCGCATCCTACCTCCAGAACCACACGACTCTGCAGCCAGGCGACCGTGTCGCGGTTCAGATGCCAAACATCATGCAGTGCCCTATTGCGGTATACGGTGTTCTTCGTGCCGGAATGATTCTGGTGAATACCAATCCGCTGTACACCGAACGCGAGATGCTTCACCAGTTCAATGACTCTGGTGCCAAAGCGCTGGTATGCATGGACATGTTCGCTAAGTCTGTGCAGAGCATTCTGCCAGAGACAGGCTTGAAGCATGTTATCGTGACCAGTCTTGCCGATATGCTGCCTTTCCCTAAGCGTCAGCTGATCAACGCTGCTGCTAAGTACATCAAGAAAATGATCCCGGATTATTCACTGCCAACGGCCGTGCGTTTCCGTAAAGCACTGAGCCTTGGTAAGTCTGCGGGCGCGCACAAGAAGAACCACATTACTGGTCACGACAGCACTATCGTTCTGCAGTACACCGGTGGTACGACAGGTGTTGCCAAGGGCGCTGAACTGACTAACCTGAACCTGATTGCCAATATGCTTCAGGCGCGCGCCAACATGGCTCAGGTTGATGACAACGGTAAGCCACTGAAACCTGCTGAAGGCGCAACTGTCGTTGCACCACTGCCGCTGTACCACATTTACTCGTTCACGGTTCACCTGATGGCTATGCTGGATTCTGGTGATCACAGCATCCTGATTGCAAATCCTCGCGATCCGGGCATGTTCATTAAGATGATCAAACCTCATCGCCTGGATGGCTTCGTTGGTCTGAACACTCTGTTCGTTGGTCTGCTGAACCACCCAGAATTCAAAGAATGTAATTTTGAACACCTGAACCTGACTCTGTCTGGTGGTACTGCACTTATGGACGACACCGCCAAACGCTGGAAAGAAACCACTGGCTGTGGCATCTCTGAAGGCTATGGTCTGACTGAGTGCTCGCCAATTGTTGCGGTTAACCCAGCAGCAGGCCTTGAACGTCTTGGTACGGTAGGTCAGGCGGTACCGGGTACGTCGCTTAAATGTATTGACGATCAGGGTAATGAAGTTGCTCAGGGCGAACGTGGCGAACTGTGCGTTAAAGGTCCTCAGGTGATGAAAGGCTACTGGAATCGCCCTGAAGCCACTGCAGACTCCTTCACTGAAGACGGTGAATGGCTGAAAACCGGTGACGTTGCTGTTATCGACGACGATGGTTTCGTGAAGATCGTTGACCGTATTAAAGACATGATTCTGGTGTCTGGTTTCAACGTATATCCAAATGAAATCGAAGAAGTTGTGGCGGCTCACCCAGCAGTAGAAAACTGTGCGGCTATCGGTATTCCAGATGAGAAGAGCGGTGAAGCCGTGAAGCTTTTCGTCATCTCAACCGATAAAAACCTCACAGCGGACGATATTAAAGCGCACTGCCGTGAAAGCCTGACTGGTTATAAACAGCCTAAGTACATCGAGTTCCGTGATGAACTGCCGATGACACCGGTTGGTAAGATTCTGCGTCGCGAACTGAAAGACGAAGAAGCTTCGAAAAATAAAGAAGCTGAGCCAGCGTAATCGCGCTGACTTCACTGCTATAAGAAACAGCCCCTCCTGCAGGGGCTGTTTTGTTTCTTGATCTACCTCAATAACGCCCCCAGAAAACCCCCTGAGTTACCACTGTGACACACTGTGTTGGTCATCGCGGCCAATGGCGAGCTACTTCTTCGACTGAAAGAATGCTGACTGTCTGTTTTTTCAACAGCTTGTTTTCTATTTGCGAGACAGTTTCATGATTCAATTTAAAGCACCACTGCGCGACATCAACTTTCTGATTAACGATGTATTTGATTATCAGAGCCACTACAAAAATATTCCGGGCGGCGATGAAGCGACGCCTGATATGGTTGACGCCATCATTGGCGAAGCTGCTCGTTTCAGTGAAGAGGTGTTATCCCCCTTATACCAGGTCGGCGATGAGGGCTGTCAGTTTAACGATGGTCAGGTTACGACTCCGGCTGGCTTCAAAGAAGCGTATCAGCAATATATGGAAGGTGGCTGGCAGGGGATGTCTGCACCTGTTGAATACGGCGGTCAGGGCTTGCCTCTGTCTCTGGGTGTGATCAAATCTGAACTGATCGGCACGGCAAACTGGGTATGGGGTATGTACCCGGGCTTGTCTCTGGGTGCGATGAACACCATCTACCTGCACGGTACTGAAGAGCAGAAGCAGACCTTCCTGGTGCCATTAACAGAGGGGCGCTGGACCGGCACCATGTGCCTGACAGAACCTCAGTGCGGTACTGACCTGGGCCAGGTGAAAACCAAAGCCGAACCAAATCCAGACGGTAGTTACAATATTACCGGTACCAAGATCTTTATCTCGTCTGGTGAGCACGACTTTACAGACAATATTATTCATATCGTGCTCGCGCGCCTTCCTGATGCGCCGGCAGGGACAAAAGGTATTTCTTTGTTTATTGTGCCGAAGCTGAATGTGAACGACGATGGCAGCGATGGTGAACCGAACAATGTGACCTGCGGTTCTATCGAACACAAAATGGGAATTCACGGATCATCGACGTGTGTAATGAACTTCGATGGTTCTAAAGGCTTTCTGATTGGCCCAGAGAACAAGGGCCTGCATTGCATGTTTACTTTTATGAACACGGCACGTCTGGGTACTTCTATTCAGGGTATTGGCGCAGCAGAGCTTTCTTTTCAGGGGGCACTGCCTTACGCCAAAGAGCGTCGTTCAATGCGGTCTCTGAGTGGGAAGAAGAGCCCGGATAAAGTGGCTGATGCACTGATCGTTCATCCGGACGTACGTCGGATGCTGCTGACCCAGAAAGCTATTGCTGAAGGTGGTCGTGCGATGTTGTATTACGCTGCCACTCTGGCCGATAAAATGATGGCGGCGCACAGCAACGGCGATATGAAAGGCTATGAAGACTGGGATGACAAACTGGGCTTCCTGACCCCGATTATGAAGGCGGGTCTTACTGAACTGGGTTATGAAGCAGCGAATCACGGCGTGCAGGTGTACGGCGGCCATGGCTTTATTAAAGAATGGGGCATGGAGCAGATCATTCGTGATACCCAGATCGCGAAACTGTATGAAGGAACAACCGGTGTTCAGGCGCTGGATCTGTTAGGACGTAAGATCCTTCTCGGGCGTATGAAGTCGTTTGATGATTTCCGTGCTGTGGTGTCTGAGTTTATTAAAACTCACAAAAACACCAAAGAGATGAAGCCATTTATCCGCCGCTTAAAGCGGGCAATGATCGCCTGGCGCCTGAATACGTTCCGTATTGCGTTTAAAGCAAGAAAGGATCGCGACATGGTGGGGGCTGCATCGGTCGATTACCTGATGTACTCGTGCTATATCGTTATGGCGTTCTTCTGGGCGAAAATGGCCGACGCCGCTTATACGAATATCGCTGAAGGAAAAGACGTTGGTTTCCATAAAGCGAAGATTCAGACCGCGGAATTTTACTATGATCGACTTTTACCTCGTGCAAAATCACACAGCAAAATGATGCTTAAAGATCCGAAGTCTCTGATGCAGATGGAAGAAGACAGCTTTGCTTTTCTGTGAGTAGCTAACAACAAAAATAATTACGGCCAGCAATTGCTGGCCGTTTTTTTGTCAGTGAATTACTGATCAGGCTTCTACTTCGTTTTCATCGTCGTCGTGCACCGACTCGTCAGAGTGATCATACAAGGCAATAGACAAATCGATGTCGAGTGTATTCTCGTTGCTTAACTGGCGGGTGAGTTCGCCATGAAAGCGTGTCCTGGTGATGTATTCAGCCAAACCGAAGTGCGGGTGAGGTGTTGCCTCATCCGTACCTTCTGGTAGTACCAGTGAGAAATGTACCTGAGCGGTAGCCCCTTTTACTTCAGCACTGGATTTGAGGAGGGTGGCTCGTTTCAGCATCGGTTCTCGCTCAAGGGTGAGGCTGATCAAAAATGATAACAGTCCGGCTGGCTCTGAAATCACCAGAGAGAAGGGCATTTGAGTCACAGTGCGAACGGACTTGAGAATCTCCGACTCGCGCAAGAGGTCGTCGAAGAGTTTTGGCAGATCAACAGCGCCCTGGCCCTCATTGATACAGTGGCGGAGGTATTCACGCATGACAGGCATTCTGCCGGGAAGGTCAGCACCTTCAGGGTAGTGCTCTTCCATTTCTGCAAGCAGCCACTTTTTAAATTCATTCGTCGACTGCTGGTTCATCTGGGCATTCTTCTGCTCAAGACGGGTTTCAAGACGCCTTATGGTATCTCTCGCTTTTTGTTGTTCTGTATAGAGCTGTTCAGTGCGTTCGGTCACCTTATTTTCAAGCGATGCCGCCAGCTCGTGAGCACGACGGGTCGCAGATTGTTCCCGAGTTTTATCCAGCATGCAGATCAACACTTCACGAGGGCGCGACTCGCTGAACTGTAGTGTCTGCATGGTGATATCAAAGTAGCATTTCTCGTTACGGAAGTTGGCGATGGTAAATTCACCGTGCAGGCGCGAAATACGACCAAGCAGTAACTGATTGATTTTCTCCCGCTGCTCAGGTCCTTTCAGACCTCTGACCATGTCGCGGATGTGCTCCATCGCGCTGGGCATGGATTCCAGCTCCTGACGGGTGGTTGCCAGGTGGCGAGCGAAGTGGTTGTTGCACTGCAGATGATCGGACTCGGGCAAATATCGCGCGAAGCCCAGAGAAGCATTGTCGATGGCGACGGTAAGTTGCTCTTTAGTCTCGACCAGTTGTTCACGAGCCTGTTCGCGTTCTTGCGCATCATTGCGCAGTGTTTCGCGCATACGGTTAATGGCATTAGCGACCATGTCGAGCTCGTCAGACCTTTTATGTTGGTCGTGGAACTGCAGTGGGTCATCCAGATTATTTAAGCTGAACGTGTGCGCCCATTGGGCCATGACATCAAGACGTCGTGTTATCAGCAGGCGCACCATAACAAGAATGAAAATAGACACAGAGAACGTCTTAATGAACTGTGTACCTATGATGGTAAGCGCTTTGTGCTTAAGGTCATCATAGAGCCCGGTGTAGTTCACATTCAGGTACAGGTTACCAAGTTCGTATTCTTGAGACGCGCTCTGGTGGGTCAGGGGGAATGAGTAGTGAAGGTCGGCTGCTGCATAGATGTCGCCAGCACTCTGAACCAGCTTTTCACGGCTTTCAATGTAGACGTAAACCACGCCAGGGAAATTAAGAATACCTGACAGCTGAGATTCGATCTGGCGATTGTCAAAGTTCCACAGGCTGTAACTGATACTTTCCTGGTAACTTGCATGGATCTGATCAAGGTTGCTGCGATACTGGTTGACGCCCCGGCGATAATCGGAATAGAGCACAAAGCCCGACGCAAGAACGCTGACAATAAAACTGAAAGCCAGTAGATAAGAAAGCAGACGCACGCCAACGTGGCTTTTCTGAACAAATTCCTGATCTGTTGTCTTCTGCGGGCTACTCAAGTCCTGTGTCCTGCAACATGAAAGTTATACTCATCTTGTAACTATAGGCCAGAAATTAAACTTTGACGACCTGCGTTCATAAAGGTCCGGTTGTCTGGCTTCATTCGCACATATATCTCTGAAAATTGACATAGATCGTGCTTCGCGACTGTGAACCGTTCGTTGTTGTTTGGTTTTTGATTTGTATCAAATGACGTTATTGTCAATTGCGTACTCTGGCTGTGTTTTCTATTGCACAGATATAAGGAGTGCGCGATGAAACTGATGAAAACCCTGATCGCTGGTGCTGTATCAATGGCTTTCCTTCCTGCTGTTCCCGCATTTGCATACGAAGCCGGGGATATTATCGTTAAAGCCGGCGTAATCAACGTTATTCCTAAGGATGGCAATGCCGATACCAGCGAGCTGGTGCCGAATTCAGAGCTGGATATCGATAGTGACATCCAACTCGGACTGACTGGTGTTTACATGGTCAATCAGTACTTCGGTGTGGAATTGCTTGCAGCAACACCGTTCGAGCACACGGCTGAAGGTGACGGTGGTGCGATTGATGGTGCGGATGTTCTGACTACGAAACACCTGCCACCCACTTTGTCTGCTCAATACTACCCTATGGGCGCGGATTCTGCGATTCAGCCATACGTCGGACTCGGTGTGAACTACACCTTCTTCTTTGACGAAGAGGACGATGCAGGCCTGGGTTCAAATGGGCTGAAACCAAGTTTTGGTTTGGCGTACAGCGCGGGGGTCGATTATATGATCGACGAAAAATGGCTGGTGAACGCTTCTGTCTGGAAAGTTGATATCGACACTGAAGTGAAGGGTGGAGCAGCCGATGGCCTCGACGTCGAAATCGATCCGATCGCCTTTATGGTTGCGTGCGGCTATAAGTTCTGATCAATCAACGCATCCAGATCACAGAAAACCGGGCTCTTGCCCGGTTTTTTATTGGTACTGGTTTTTAAAGTACGGGTGCGATTAAACGAAGCAGGCGTGCAAGAAGCTGTTTCCACCAGCGCTGATCGACGTGAGTAGGACGGCAATGCTCGAGGTCATCAAGCATCATGGCTTCAATTTCGTCAGCAAACTCTTTGTCTTTAATCAGAGCACCTATTTCAAAATTAATGCGCAGCGAACGGTTATCCAGGTTGGCGCTGCTGACACATGACCATTCGTCGTCAACGAGCATAACTTTCTGATGTAGGAAGCCCGGTTCGTAGGTGTAAAACTGAACCTGAGCTTTTTGCAAAGAAGCAACATAGCTGCGATTGGCCTGTGCCACCATCCAGTTGTCTGAGACACCCGGAAGAATAATTCTGACATCGACTCCGCGCAGACCGGCCAGTTGCAGCGCAGCATAGACATTCTGATCGGGAACGAAATACGGACTTACTATCCAGCAACGCTCTTTGGCCGTATTGATCATATGAGTAAAAAAGAGGCTGCCGCTGTCGTAGTAATCCGCAGGACTTGGGTTGATGCACATCACTTTACGCTTACCCATGATCTGAGGCTGTTCCCAGCGCAACAGTGGAGCGTCACCGGTAGCCCACATCCAGTCTTCGCTGAACGACAACTGAAAGGCCAGAGATACCGGACCAGAAACACGCATGTGGGTGTCACGCCAGTGGCCGATTTCAGGATCTTTACCTAAGTACTCGATGCCCACGTTGTGGCCGCCTACGAAGGTGATGTGATCATCGATAATTACTAACTTACGATGGTTGCGGAAGTTGATATTGGTACGGTTGCGAAGTTTCAGCGGATTAAAGCGTGATACCTCAATCCCTACATCCGTCATCTGTTTGATGAATTTTTTATCCAGACCGCCTGAGCCAATTTCGTCGTAGAGCAGATAGATCCGGACCCCCTCAGCTGCCTTTTGACAAAGAACATCTGCGAAGCACTGGCCGAGAGCATCATCACGGAAGGTGTAGAACTGCACGCAGACGGTATGTCGAGCTGTTCTTACTGTGTTAAGGATGGCATTGAAGGTCTCGTGACCATTGATCAGTAATTCGGTGTCGTTACCGTCGAGCATAGGTACGCGAAAAAGACGCTTTAGAGGCAGGGTAGTTTTGTCTGGGGATAGCTCAGCGTCGTTCAGCGTTTTTCGGATTTGCCTCTGACGTTGTGCGAGTCGTGTGTCTTTCTTGCGGCGGGCACGGCGATAGCCGCGAAACCGGCGACTGCCAAAAAACAGGTAGACGGGCAATGCACCGAGTGGAAATAAAACAAGGGCGAGCACCCAAGCAGCCGTTCCCTGAGCGGTTCTGCCTTGCCACAAGGCATCAGCAGCGGCGGCGATACCGCCGATGTACAGAAGGATGGGCCACACCCACCAGGCAAATGCTTCCATAATATTCCTGAGAGAACCTTAGGTCGTGCTGAAAGGCGCATCAGCGCCTTTCAAAGTGGGAGTGTCGACCGTTGCGTGGAGCAAGTGCTTAAAGACCAGTACCGAAAGATCAGAGGCCGACGAGCCTCATGAACTCCTCACGGGTTGCCTGATTCTCGCGGAAGTCTCCTTTCATCACCGACGTTCGCATCATTGAATTCTGCTTCTGCACACCGCGCATCATCATACACATGTGCTTGGCTTCAACAATGACACCTACACCGCGGCAGCCAGTCACTTCTTCAACGGCCTCTGCAATCTGTTTCGTCATGTTCTCCTGAATCTGGAGTCGACGGCCGAACATATCGACAATACGTGCGAACTTCGAGAGGCCAAGTACTTTACCATTAGGCAGGTAGCCAATGTGGCACCGCCCGATAAAGGGCAGCATGTGGTGTTCGCACAGTGAGTAAAACTCAATACCTTCTACGACGACCATTTCGTCGTTGTCGCTGCTGAATACGGCACCGTTTACGACTTCGTCGATTTTAGTTTCGTAGCCGCTGGTCAGAAACTGCATTGCCTTGGCAGCTCGTTTAGGGGTATCGAGCAGGCCTTCACGAGAGACGTCTTCGCCCAGTTCAGTTAATACGTCACTGTAGAGTGACTCTAATTTCGACATTTTGGTTCCGTCGCTTATTCAGATTTCAGGTAATGGTACTTAATTTGAAGAAACTTATACAGGGTTTTGTTCTTGTATAAGTTTTAGTCTGTCTTGGGCCAGCGGAATGGCATCCACTCCAGGTGCTCGCCGTAATCAGTCAGGTAGCCTGCAACGCCTTGCGGCACTTGATTTCCGGTCCAGTGCAAACTGGTGCGACGTGCCCTGTTTTCCTGGCTGATTGCTACTACCGCTTCGTGAGAGTTGCTCAATGAAGTGGCAACACGAAGTATTTTATCGGTCTGGCGCGCAATGGCTTCACCCGAATCAATCCAGTGATGAGTCGGCCAAAGACGTTCTAACTCTTTACGTAGCAATGGGTAATGTGTACAGCCAAGCACAATGGCTTTCATATCCGGATATTGTGCCAGCCAGGGCCCAAGGTGGGCCTCAAGCTCTGAACTGACATCGTCTCCCGAGATCGCACGCTCCGCATAACTGACCAGCAGTGGGCTTCCAAAGCGGTGAACTTCGAAGCCATCAGCGAAGTCTGAGATCAGGTTGTCAGTGTAAGAACGTTTCACGGTCGCGGGGGTTGCCAGCAAGCCGAAAGAGATATCACCGGCTTCACTACAATGCCCAGCGGCGACTCGTACAGCAGGGACAACCCCCACGACAGGTATGTCCAGTGCTTCCCGCAGCAGTGGCAGTGCGAGCGTGCTGGCGGTGTTGCAGGCGAGCACGAGCACTGCAGGATTCAATTGTTCGACCGCGGCCCTGCATAATTCAGGGATACGGCTTTCAAGATGGCTATCGACCTGGTTGCCGTAGGGGAAGCAGGCGGTATCCATCAAGTAATGAAAATGGGTATTGGGGAGCTTTTTACGGACCTCACAAAGTATCGACAGACCACCGGCGCCAGAGTCAAAAATCAGAATGCTGTCATTTCGGGAAGTGTCAGGCGTGGAGGTAACCACTGAAGAGAAGTCCGCAGGTTAGTCAGTATTGCCGGCATTCTATCAAAGAAATTTCGCTCATGCCGGGCAAAAATCAGGACAGCGTCTACACTGAGTGCAACGGGAGAGGACAAACCTTGGAACTAGCGGAATTACTCGAAAACGCCCGCCGCAATGAAGCGCTGCTGAAGCGTCTACAGGCGTTTGAACTGCAACTGCTGTCAGCTCAGAACTGGCAGAATTTTCTGACCTTACTTCTTGAAGCTTTGCCTTCTCAGTTTGATCTCGACGCTGTCAGTCTGCGCATCTGTGACCCAGATGGAGAACTGAAAGCGTCTATGCTCCAGTCTCTCGACATCGATCAGGGTGCATTGCTCAATCAGATCGAATTCAAAGTCAGCCTGCCAACCAGCAAGGCCGATGTGATCGAAACACCACCACCATGGCGCTCAGGGTTACGCCTGCCTCTGATGCGAAACGGTGAGTACATCGGCCAGCTGTGTATGTTCTCTTCTCGTGAAGATCGGTTTACCGCTGGTATGGCGACGGATTTCATGCAACACCTGGCGGCGGTGATCGCTGCCTGTTTGGTGATGGTTCGCCAGTCAGAAGCTCAGGCGTTGATGGCGCTGACTGACCCGCTCACCGGCGCTGAAAATCGTCGCGGTTTCGATCGTGTTTATCGCAGAGAGTGGGCAAGAGGCCAGCGTCAGCATCATGTTTTTGCGATGGTGTTGATGGATATCGATCACTTCAAAAAGGTCAACGACATTCATGGCCACGGAACGGGTGACCGCGTTCTCAAAATATTGTGCCGGACATTAAAGGCGACCATTCGTCCAACCGATCATATCGGCCGCTTAGGGGGAGAGGAGTTTGCGTTGATTCTGCCGGGTTGTCAGCCGGATCAATTAACGGCCGTCGTTTCACGGGTTCAGGAATCGATTCGCAGGATGTCGGTATTGAATGACTCGGGAAAGCGGGTGCCCGTGACGGCATCAGGCGCGTTTATAGCGGTGACGCCGCGGCCACATCAGGACTTATCGGTCGAGCAGGTACTCGATCATCTCGACAAATACCTTTACAAAGCAAAGGCGGCTGGCCGTGATCAGTTCCTGCCAGCTGCCTCAGCGTGATGATTACTCTGGAGTTTCGGTAAACAGCAGAGTAAAGGTCACAGGAACGGTGGTAGAGATACGATCCAGACCTGCAATTTCTCTTAACGCCTCAACACCTTTCGCTAGCTTAAAGTCGTCGGCATTTATCAGAATCGGTGACTGTGTGGTCACAACAACGTGGCCGTCTGCAGCGGCAGTCGCGAGAATGTCGGCTTTAACCTCTTTCTTCTCACCATGAAGCTCAAGTGTCAGCGGTAATACCGACGTTGCTGTCTCTCCATTTTTTAGCGCCAGCATCATTGTGTCTGGCAGGTTGGCTGAGACGGTCGCTGTCGCATAGTCAGAAACATTGAAAAGCATCGACTGCATACGTTCATTGCGAATTTCGATGCCTGTCTCGACACTGCTCAGGTCGATGGCTATCTTAGCACTGCCCTGATCGCTTACTGAACCTGATACCTGAGTAAATTCGTGCACTTCGGTGATGTTGGTGTTCTTCGTACTGAGAAATTTCACCGAAGAGTCCGGGCTAAGCGTCCATTCAGCGAAGCTTAGCGGTGCGGCAAGAATAAGGAGAGTGGAGGTCAGCAGTTTCATAAGTGGTTCTCGTTAACGTTTAGTCTGAACTTTGACACGAAATCTCCGCAAGGTTCAAGGCAGGCTTTACGAATCGATTTCTTGTTTATTTAATGCTTTCTGATGCGGTCTGTTAATGAGAGTCACTGAATAAGGGTCACTTGCGGAAATGAATACGTACTCAGCCATTTAAGATCACGCTCAATCGTTAAACGGTTGTCATGCTCCAGAGTCAGGCGCTCTTTATCAATCTTAAACTGCTGCTTAGGCGTCAGGGCTTTGTATTCATCGAGAATCGGCATTGCGCGCGTGGCCGTGTGGTGCGCCCGGACACTGGCAAGCTCTTCCATCTCCCATACATCCGGGTCGAGTCCTTTCAGCAGGTATTCAAGGCGCAGCACTCCCTCTGTGATATCGCATTGCTGCTGAAGCACAGAGCGACTGACGAAACGGATGTCTGAAATCAGTTCTTCCTGGTGCTTTCGAAGCTGCAGCGCTGCTTCTGCTTCCTCACGCTCCTGCTCCGCTTCAAGTGCCTGAACTTTGCGCGTTAAGCGCCACGCGTACCAGGCGAGGGGAATAATTACCAGAATGGCGAGAGGGATAAGCAGAGTGGCAAGTGACATGAACACCTCGGGTCAGAAACAACAGTTTCTTCATGATAACCTCTGTCACCCGCCGGCTGAACCCCGCCTTACGCTTCCAGACGCGCTGCTTATGATTGATCCAGCAAACAGCGTCTGGCTATGGAACCCTCACGATAACGGACTGTAAAAACCGCTCCCTCGCGATGACGATTGATCTCAAAGCGCTCGTTTCTGGTTTCAGTGGTTGCCTTGTTGTGATCTCTTTTGCGTATTGTCCCGCTAACGTCAGATGATGTAGTTGTCATCGCTGTCCTCCCCGATTGAGTGGCCGAGAGCCACCATGGCTTCATTAATTGTGAAGAAAACCTGTCCGGGAGCAATCTTCTCTGCGAGGTGGGTTTTGTTTAACTGATCCATAACTGGACCCTTAAATTCTGCAAGATGGAGAAGAACAGACCGTTCTTTGAGTCGGTTATTGAGAAGTTCAAGTGCTTCGAGACCGCAGTAGTCGATGTGGTTGATCGCCGTACCCACCAGGACAACATGCTTTATATCGGGTCGACGCACGACACGTTCCAGTACGTAATCGATCAGATAATCGCTGTTGGCGAAATACAGGTTTTCGTCGACGCGAATGAGGGTGACATCGGGTAGGGTCTCTACAGCGTGACGTAATACATTACGGAACTGCAGCGTTCGCGGTATACGACCTATTTCCGCAATGTGAGGCTGACTGGTACGGCGTAGATAAATCACCAGAGACACGATAACACCGGCAATGATTCCAGACTCTGCATCCGTGATAATGACGAGCGCGAAAGTCGTTAGCCAGACGATTCCGTCGCTGCGTTGAAAATTCCAGGCATTCAGCCCGTCGCGCCAGCGGAAAAGGGGCCAGGTTGCAACAACGATCAGGGCACCGAGTGCTGCGTGGGGCAGATGCTGAAACCAGCTACCAGCGACAAGGCACACGAGCGTCATAAAGATAAAGGTAAATATCGCCGCCCATTGGCTCAATGCCCCGGCCGACTGCATGACCATACTGCGGCCAAAGCCCCCTGCCACAGGCATTGCATGACTGATCGCCGCGGTCAGGTTCGCCGTTCCGAGGGCCAGTAATTCCTGATTAGGCCGGATTCGATTGGTTTGATCACGAGCCATGGTATTTGAGATAGACAGGCTCTCAAGATAAATAATCAGGCCCAGAACAGCAGATGGCAGTATCAGTGCCTGCCAGTTGAGATCGGTTATGGTAGGTAATGATAGCGATGGAAAGCCGGACGGAACGGCGCCGACGGTCGCCAGCGGTGGCTCAATAAACAAAACCAGTAGTGTGCCTGTGGTGACCAGAACCAGTGGACCGGCCCGGTTAGTCAGTGTTTTCAGGGGGGCGGGTAGTGCGAAGCGCGCTGTCAGTGCGGGAGTTACTTTTTGCCAGAAAACCAACAACAGAGCGCCGCTGAACGCAGTGACGAGCGGCCACAGAGCAATGTCCTGCCAGTGTTGCGACGCAAAGGCTACCGGGCTCCAGCCAGGTCCGCCTCTTGGTATATCAAGGCCAGTGAAGTACTTCAGTTGGCTTAGGATGATCACGATCGCCGCAGCACTGGTAAAGCCAGAGATGACTGAATGACTGATAAAGGACGTCCAGGAACCGAGGCCGATAGCAAAGAAGATGAATAGCCAGGTACCCGTCATACCCGCAAGTAACGTGGCATAAGCGGGGTAGTCTGACGCATCCGGGCTGACCACGCCATGAAGCGAGCTGAGAGTCATTAACGAAATAATGGCAACCGGGCCGACGGCGAGTGTCGGGCTGGAACCCAGTAGCGCGTAGGCCAGTAACGGCAATAGAGAGGAGAACAGTCCGGCTTCAGGGGGAAGCCCTGCAAGAAACGCGTAAGCCACTGCTTGCGGAACCAGCATCACAGCAACCACCAGGCCGGCGATAAAGTCGGGCAGTAGGCCCTGGCGGGGCAGCGGGTAGAGCGTATTACTGATCTTCACTACTGACAGGCCCGTATAATCGGTTGAGCAGGGAGATAACATCCGCGGCACGTTGATCCCCAAGTCGATAAAACATGGATTGAGCTTTTCGGCGACAGGTGACAAGTTGTTCGTTACGAAGCCAGGCCAGGTGTTGAGACATGGCAGACTGACTCAGCGGCAGTATGCTGCAGAGTTCGGATACCGAGACTTCTCCGCTTCGTAGCGCACACAGAATACCAAGCCGGTGTTCATTTGCCATGGCCTTAAGCAAGCGCACCGCGGCTGCCCGGTTATTGTCATGGCTCAGGCTATGGGCTGAACCATGGCTTTGGCTATTGGCGTCTTGCATGGAGGTTGGCCTCGTACGCAACGGGTTATTTATTCTTTATTGCTGAATAAGAATATTCTAATATAATGATTCTATCAAGATGAGTTACCACGCGGGGAAGATATGAGTCACACCATTCAGAGCTATATCCATGAAGACACGTCGACCTTCACGCATCTGCTGGTGGATACTGGAACAGGTTCATGTGCCATTGTAGACCCTGTTTTGGACTATGATCCGAAATCAGGGAAGACAGATACGGGGTTTATCGACCAGATATTGAGTGACATCGAATCCCGTGGACTGGATCTTAAATTGGTTCTGGAAACCCACGCCCATGCTGATCATCTGACCTCTGCGGCCTACATTCGAGATAAGACCGGCGCCAGTATCGTTATCGGCCAGAAAATCAAAGGCATTCAGACGACCTTCGCGTCGATCTTTAACGAAGGTGAAACCTTCAGGGCGGACGGCTCTCAGTTCGATATTCTGTTGGCGGATGGTGCAGAGTTAATGCTCGGTGATACCCGTATTCACAGTATGGCGACACCGGGTCATACGCCCGCATGCGCGAGTTACGTTATCAATGATACCGATGTATTCATCGGTGACACCTTGTTCATGCCGGATGTCGGTACGGCGCGCTGTGATTTTCCCGGTGGTGATGCGGGTACGCTCTATGATTCGATCCGTAAATTACTATCGCTGGGGGATGATGTGGTTCTGCATATGTGCCATGACTACCCGCCAGAGGCGCGTACCGAGTTGAGAAGCGCAGTGACGGTCGGGGAACAGCGCCGTGATAACATTCACGTAAGCGATGAACACAGTCGTGATGACTTTATTAAAATGCGTACCCAGCGAGACAGTGGTTTAGCGATGCCGCGCCTGATTTTCCCGTCGCTGCAGGTGAATATCCGCGCTGGTGACTTCCCTGAGCCAGAAAATAACGGCGTCAGTTACCTGAAAGTGCCTCTGAATCAGTTCTGATGCGGGTTTTTGTTATTTATCCGTGCCCCGGAATTGGCATTCTCAGCGGCTTCCGTTAGTCTGAGGTGAACAGCAGACGCTAAAGCAATAAGGAAAACTACATGCTGGTGAACAACCGTTGGGTTCGTGCAGGCGGTAGCCTGAAGGAAAAGCCGATCAGTATTCAGTTCCGCGAGGACTGGCAGATGGCAAAAGATTCCGGCCTCTATGGCTTATGCGTTCAGATTGCCTGGAACGCAGAAAGCCGGGATGAAAGCAGTGGTTTTCCTGCGACAGAAGAACAGGCACGCATCGTTGCCTTCACCGAACAGTTGCAGGCGCGCCTTGAGCCAGAAGAAGACTCTGTGGTGGCAATGATGATTACCCATGATGGCATCAATCAGTGGATTATCTATACCCGTGACCTTGAGCAACTGAAAACAGGCCTGGATGCTATTCCAACCGACAACGGCCTGTATCCTATTGAGGTCGTCGCTGATGAAGATCCCGATTGGGAGACCTTTATTCAGGTGCATGGGCGTATTACCAGCGAAGAGGCTTAAGCGTTACTCTTCGTTTTATCATTCTTCCTTGTGGTGCCGCTTTCCGCGTGATTCTTCTTTGGCAGCGGCCTCTCTGGCAGCTGCCGCTTCTGCTTTAAGGCGCTCTATTTCTTCCGATTCAACCTGAATCATCTCAGGTGTTTCCATGCTGATCCGGCCGATTTTCCCGGCGCGTAGTTCGTGCAAAACGATTTCTGACGCTTTGTGCAGATCGACGATTCCCCCGGCCCGCAGGCAGCCGCGTTTGGCGGCAATCGTATTCAGGAGCTGCTCTGCATTTTCTGGAGTGTCTTTCAGCTTGAACCGCGTCGTCAGTTCTTTTTCATAGGCTGTGCGTAAGTAATCCAGGGCAAACATGGCGACATCGGTATATTCTATGGCCGTGTCTTTCACTGCACCGCTGGCAGCCAGACGATAGCCGCTGAGTTCGTTCTCAAATCGTGGCCAGAGGATTCCGGGGGTGTCGGAGAGCACAATCCCGTTTTTCAGGTCGATCATCTGGTTGGCTTTGGTGACTGCAGGTTCATTGCCTGTGCGGGCGATGTAACGGCCAGCGAGCGCGTTGATCAAGGTTGACTTTCCGACATTTGGGATGCCCATGATCATTACACGCACCGCGCGATTCTTTTCCAGTTGGCCCTGACCGACTTTTTTAGCCAGGGCAATCAGCTGCTTAACCTGCTTTCTGTCTTCAGCGACCAGCGGAAGGGCCTGGGTGTGTGCCTGTTCCGAAAAATGGCTGACCCACGCGTTTGTTGTCGCGGGATCGGCGAGGTCGGCTTTATTCAGCACCTTGATCGTCGGCTTGTCACCGCGAAGCTCGTTAACAAGAGGGTTGGTGCTGGAGAAGGGCAGGCGAGCATCCAGAACTTCGATGACCAGATCAATGTCTGGCATCGCCTCGCTAATTTTTTTGCGGGCTTTGTTCATGTGCCCGGGGAACCAGTTAATGGCCATTGTGCGCTATCCCGATTGACGTTCGCTCAAGAAAGCGACACATTGTAATGCATGGCAGTGCAAGAGTAACCTTCCTCTGATTGTCATAATCAGGTGATACAAAGCATTGCTAAGGATGATGGGATTGGAGACAACCTATGGATCTTTTGCCTGTAGACATTATTGATACTGCGCGCAAGCAAGGCAGACACGCCTCGGCAACCGTTTCTGGACGCCGGCGTGAAGGTTTTTTACTTGGAAATCGCTTTGTCTTTTCGGATCAGAGTGAAGTTCTCTGGATGCAAGCCGGTCCGGGTGAATTCCGGGAATTGAAGATCTGGCGTAAATAGCCAACCTGGCTCATTTTGAGTTGAGGTAACAGTCGGCAGACACTGCCGTAAAACAGAGGCCGCCCAAGAGAGTGGGCGGCACAGAGTCTTTTGCGCTTCGCGTGTCACTTATTCTGCGTTGGCGGTCTGCTGTTCTTCGTCGTACTCGTTCGCTGCTTCCGTCTGAGTTTCCAGTGCGGCTGGTGCTTTTTCGATTGCGCTGGTTTCAGGGTAGTGGGTCGACTCTTCATTGCTGCTGTCTTCAGCGGCCATTTCAGGCGTTGCCGCCGGCTCTTCAGCCTGTGGCTTCGGCGCTTCCTGTTTGTTTGCCATGGCGGCTTCTTTCTCGGCCTGTTTCGCGGCTTTTTCGCGCTGCTTTTCTACTTTAGCGATCTGGCGATCCTGCTGTGCCCAGTAACCTGTGCGGAACTCGACATCACGCACGCCGTTCTCTTCCGCAATACTGTCGGCGATTGACTTAGCAGCATCGTCGGCATCACGTGCCATCAGTTTACGCTCTGTGGCATCAATGCATGAGAAGAGATCTAACAGCGCACTCGAGAGTACTTCCTGGGCAACATCATCACGACCTTTGCGGAAACGGCGCGCAATCATGCCCAGCATGGCCAGATCATTAGCATCAAGGCGCAGCTTCAGTTCTGCCAGAGAGAGTTCTTTCTCGCGTTGCTCACGCTCTTCTTCGTAATATTTTCCAATCAGGGCGTGGGTCTGTGTGGTCTCAGTCATGGTTGATGGCGTCCGTAAAGTGATTCGCAAACGCGTACTTTAGCGATAACCCTCATTGGTGTGCAACTGCGAGAGAGTCGTTTATGATAGGCCTAATCTAAGTAGTCAGGTGATGTATGAGTCAGGAGCGCACAGCACAGCTAATCGAGCAGAAATTATCGGCCCTCGAACCTCAGTTTTTGCGAATCGACAATGAAAGCCACATGCACTCCGGTCCAGCCACGGACTCCCATTTTAAGGTGACTCTGGTCTCTGCTGCGTTTGATGGCGTCCGCACTGTGGCGCGACATCAAAAGGTGTATGGCCTCCTCAGTGATGAGCTGGCAGGGCCGGTACACGCTTTATCTCTTCATCTTCATACACCTGATGAATGGCAGACTGATTCAACCATTCCCGATTCTCCCGCCTGTATGGGGGGCAGCAAGCATGATTGATAAATTGATCAGGCTCTCGCTGGCTGTTACGGCACTGGTGTTCACATCATTGGCTGCTGCCAGTGACTGGGAAGAAGTGGCCTACGACAAAGACGAAGATATCCGCGTGTTCACCCGGTTTGTCGAAGGCTCGGATATGAAAGCCTTTAAGGGCATTACAACCATCAAAAGTACAGTGACTGCACCGGTGGCTTTACTGCAGGACGTTAAGCGCGCACATGAGTGGGTATTCAATTGTAAGGCGATGGACCTGATAGAAGAGCTAGCCCCCAATAACGCTACTTACTACACCGTCACCTCGATGCCCTGGCCTGTGAAAAATCGCGATAATATCAGCGAATCACTGGTCACTCAGGATGCAGACACCGGCGTGGTGACTGTGACCATTCAGGCGCGTAATGATATTTTCCCAGCGAATGACGATCATGTTCGTGTGCGCGAACTTGATGCGACCTGGACGCTGGAACCACAAGCCGATGGTTTGTTAAAGGTAACGTATGAAGCGCATGCTGACCCCGGCGGTGGCTTGCCGTCATGGTTGGTGAACAGCTTCGTCGTTGAAGCCCCCCTGAATACTTTGCGTGATTTCCGCGAGCTGGTGGTCGATGAAAAATACCAGTCGGCCTCTCGGGAGTATATAACGCACTGATTTAAAAAGGCTTTTCGGTCTTTGTAATATTACTGTCATAAAAGTCAGGTACTCTCCGGCGCTGGTGAATAGAGTAGTACCTACTATGCGCATTTTTGTATTTGTCACAGCACTGTTGTTATCTTTCTCCGCTGCGCCTTCTTTTGGTCAGCAGCCGGCGTCACTCTTCGGTGACATGCCATCTGGCCGTTATCAGCATCTTTTCAGAATCGATGGTTCTAACACGATTGGTGCAGAACTTGGTCCAGCTTTAGCCGAAGCTTGGCTGACGAGCCACGGAGCAAGTAAGTTGTCGCGTGTTCCCATGGCTGAAAACGAAATCCGCATCACTGGCTACCTGGAAAGTATTGGCTCTCATGTCATTATTGATATTGCGGCCCACGGCTCTGGCACGGGGTTTAAAGCGCTTTCGAAAGGGCTGACTAACATTGCGGCTGCGTCACGCCCGGTGAAAGCCAGCGAAGCTGCCATGATACCCACCGCCGATCTGACCAGTGTCGATAGCGAACATATTGTTGGTATCGACGGTCTCGCGATTATTGTTGATCCATCGAATCCTATCAACGCGCTGAGTGTTGAGGCTCTGCGCGATATTTTTTCTGGCAAGGTTGCAAACTGGGCTGAAGTCGGTGGCCCGGATATGCCTGTCAGTATTTTTGCACGTGATGATAAGTCGGGTACCTGGGATAGCTTCCGCCATATGGTTTTAGGCAAAACCCTATTGGCTGAGAGTGCCGAGCGGTTTGAATCGAATAATGACCTGTCTGATCGTGTCAGTGGTGTACGAGGGGCGATCGGGTTTGTCGGCCTGCCTGCCGTGCGTCAGTCGAAATTACTGTCTGTGTCGGTAGGTGATGTGGCTGCTCTGGCGCCTGATCGCCTGACCGTTGCTACCGAGGATTATGCGCTTTCCCGTCGTCTCTATATGTATACGGCGGGTAAATCGGATAACCCCTATGTGCGTGATTTCCTTAATTTTGTCGCAACAGATGGTCAGCAGCAGGTTGCTGCAACGGGCTTCATTTCTCAGGATGTCTCTGCGGTTCGCCCGGAGAACACCGCCAGTCTGCCCTCCGAGATTCGTCAGCGTGTTGAAGGCGCGTATCGCCTGAGTGTTAATTTCCGCTTTAAAGATGGCTCTGCGCGACTCGATAATAAAGCGCAGCGCGATGTCGATCGCTTGGTTAAGTACTTGAGTAAAAATCCGGACGCCGACGTCATGTTGTTTGGCTATGCCTCCGAGAGCGATGATCTGAACCGTGCTCATCTTTTGTCTAAGCATCGCGCTATGGCGGTGAGTCGCGCACTGAAGCAAGAAGCATTGTATCCGGACGAGATAGACGGCTTTGGTGCTGAAGCACCGCTGGCAAGGATTGAAGGCAATGATGGTCGTCAGAAGAATAGCCGGGTGGAGGTCTGGATTCGCCCCCCACATGCAATCGCAGAAGCGCTATAGCGCTTCGCGATTGAGGACGCGTCGCTCAGTTCAAGCGGCGCCGTGCATCATAAGGTACAGTTCGACGATGGCTGCTGGAATGTTTGCACACATGCGATCGGACAGGTCCGCGTCTTCATCGATATCCGCCATTTCTGGCTCATCCATAAACAGCCCTGATGCATACATAATCGGAAACAGGTGCTGAGCGACGATTTCTTCACGATCGGCGTACCAGGCTTCTTCATTCAGCAGAACGGCCGACATAAAGCCCATTGCCCAGCTCTCAAGGGGCGGTTCATTTTCGTCATCAATCAGAGTCAGGTCGGTAGGCACCGGGAAATCCTGCCCAGAATCCAGCCATGCCTGAATTTCTTTTGAGAGCTGGCTCATCAGGGTATCAACTTCCTGACGCTCAGCCTTCGAGAAGCCCGGCTGCGCTTCAAACGCACAATCCCACAGGGTTTGTTGATCCGTGCCAGAGGCACCAGACGGGCCTGTAAGAAGGCCGGTAATAAAGCCGTGAACAGCGAAGAAATCAAAGCTATCGTTGCGCTCAGCTTCGTCTTCAAGCAGAGTGCCGAGTCGTTCGAGTTCTTCTTCGGTAAGGGCTGGGATACTATTCAGATCAGTCATAGATTCAATATTCAGATTTACTTAATTCGGGCAATCGTATCAGGCTTATGAGACAGCGGAAATCCTACCGACAGGAATTATGGTTAGATGTTGCCGGTGAAAGCGTAAAAGTGCTGCTCAGTGCGTCTGTTCGGAAGTCGATTCGCCTGCAAGTGAATTCAGAAGGTGATGTTGATATCCGAGTGCCCGTCGGTACGCCCAAGAGCGATGTACTGACCTTTGTTCGCCGGCATGAGAGCTGGTTGAGCGAGCGTCGGGAGGCGGTGAAAGAACGTGACCGTAAGCGCAGTGCGTCTGTGATGCTCTATGGCCGTGAGCTGCCGATTATGGAGAGCGCTCTGGGGGAGTTTCTGGTCACTGATCAGCAGGTGTGGATGCCGCTGGAGTGGCCTCAGGAAAAGCGCGACAAAGCGCTTGATAAGTGGCAGCGAGAAGAGGCCCGCCACTGTTATACACGTTTAATCGAGCAGTGGTGGCCGAGATTCGCGAAACCCGGCCGCGAGCGCCCTGTGCTTCGAATTAAGCGGATGCGCACCCGTTGGGGAAGCCTGTCTAAAAAAGGCTATATCAATCTGAACCTGGCTCTGTTGTCACTTCCAGAAGATTTGATTGAGCTGGTGGTCGTGCATGAGCTTTGCCATCTTGAGCACTTCGATCACGGCCCGGGGTTTAAAGCGTGTATGACTTCATGCCTGCCCGATTGGCGCGCGCGCGACAAGCGCATAAATCAGGCAGGTTTGATGTTGCTTTAACGCTGTCGGAAATCCTTTACGCAGGGTCTCAGCGATTGCTTACGTCAGTATTCACCCAAAGCTGCGAGTACCAGTAATAACGCCCGGGTTGACTGAGGCTTGGCGCCGTACAGTTGTAACGGCCACGCCCCGCAGTGATCTTGGTAGGTTGCTGCATGGTAACGGTCATAGCGTCGCCATCCGTGGATGTTTCAATATCTAATTCCCCAGCACCCGCGGCATAACATTGCAGCTGAGCGGGTTTAAAGTCGTGTACGGCAATAGTCAGCGTCAGTTCCGGTGGGTTGTCTGCCAGTACCGGGTCCTGTACCTGATCGGCTGAGATAGAAAAGGGCAGGCTCATAAGCTTGGTTGCGAGAGTGTCGGTGTTGGCATATGCCCCTGACGCCGGAAAGCGCGCGATAACCTGAGGGTGAGCACTTGTACCAACGGCACCGCTTTGTTGGCCAAGCGCGATGTAGCCGTGGTCTTCAAGCCATTCAGCCATCTTCAGGGTGTACTCCCCGTATGGGTAGGCAAACATCCGTGTCGAGCTGCCTGTTTCTTCTTTGATACGTGCTTCCGCTTGTTTGATTTCTGTCGCCCACCAGTCTTCGGCATCTACGCCCTCTGGGGTCTCCAGCAGATAAGGATGGCTGCGAGTGTGATTCGCGATAACAGCTCCGCCATCTTTGATCTCACGCAGTTGAGCCCAGCTCATCATGTCGGCGTATTTCTTATCCACCGGGTCAGTACTGGTGAACATCGTAAATGACCAACCGCGCTTTTTAAGTTCAGGCCAGGCATTCTCGTAAACCGACAGATAGGCGTCATCGAACGTAATAGCGACCGCACGTTCAGGAAGGGGCTCGCCTGTCATGACCGACTGCATAGCCTCTTCAAGGTTCACGACTGACATCTTTTTTTCTTCAAGTAATGCCATGTGTCGACGAAAGGTTTCAGGCGATACGCTGGTGACTGCCGGAGTCGATGCATCGACGTGGTGATACTGAAGAATCACCAGGGCATTGGCTAAGCCCGGAATCAGGATCATTAAAACGAGTACTGCGTAAACGAATCGTTGTGTCATAGGGTCCTCAGTGGTATCTGCTCAGGCGTGACGATACTTCAGTCGCTGATACGCGGAGCTTACCCGGCGGAAGGTCTCAGGGTCACCACCTTTGTCCGGGTGGTGTTGATTTGCAAGTCGCCGGTATTGCTGTCGTAAGCTCTGGCGATTCACCGGTGGCGTCAGTTCGAGCGTCGTCAGATCGTCATCGTAATGTTCAGGTATGACCATCCGTTGCCAGAAATCGTTCAACAGAGCTTCAACGCCTTCCTTATCTGTATTGAGGTTGTTCAGATCGAGATAATACTCAGCGAGTGGGTCATGCTGCCCCGGCAGTTCGTTTTGCGGTGTGTCGTTGATAGGTGCCAGACCGATATCGAGTGCGCTTATCTCAAGGTAGCCGCGTCCGTCTTTAAACCAGCGATCACGCAAACGATACAGGGCATGCATCACAATGAAGTTAGCACGGAACAGAGTCATTGAATCGCTCAGTGCATCTTCACGGAAAATGCCTTGCTCTGGCTTTTGCAGCCATCGGATTAATTCGTATTCCGGGCAGCGGTGACCCTCGGCGAGGTAGGTCGCCAGCAGGTCAGTGACCAGGTTAAGAGTGTCTTCTTCCATGCACACAAGGTAGCACAGTGCGGGTGGATCAGCCTTGTCTGTCGGGGTCTGTTTCTTCAATGACCCGTCTGACAAAGCCTGGGAGTTTCGGGCTAATAAGGTTCAGGCGTTGTGAGGTGATCGGATAACGATGGCGAATCCGTTTCAGGAAGCGCGCCAGTGCGGGAATGGCCGGCACCAGTAACGATACGCCAAGAATGATCATCAGCAGGCCAACGGGTACAGGCAAAGGCAGAACGAGTAGCCCGGCAACGATCAGAAGGACGCCGCCGACAAGAGTTACACTGCGTCGAATCATTAGTTATGCTTTGGAAAAGCCTCAAAGGGCGCGTGCAAGTGATGTATGCGCTCAAACTACTTACCAGATGTTGCAATACGATGACCGAACATAAAAAGCCGCTGCCACGCCGGGCACACCTGATTACTCCGGGGGGCATGAAAGCGCTTGAAGACGAGCACGATTTTTTATGGCGCCGCGAACGCCCAAAGGTAACTCAGGAAGTATCCGACGCGGCGAAACTGGGAGACCGCTCAGAAAACGCGGAATACATTTACGGTAAGAAGCGACTGCGCCAGATTGATAGTCGCCTGCGCTTTCTTGGAAAGCGGATAGAGGCCGTCACCGTGATTGACCGGCCGCCAGCGGATCTCGATAAAGTCTTTTTCGGCGCCTGGATTGAACTGGAAGACGAAGAGGGTGAGATGCTGCGCTACCGCATCGTGGGTGAAGATGAAATCGACTTACCCCATGGCTACATCAGTGTGGATGCGCCTCTGGCGCGTGGTTTGATTGGTAAATTCGTTGATGATGAGGTGACGGTGCGTTTGCCCAAGGGTGAGACTACCTATTGTATCGTCAGCGTTCAATACGAGCGCCCTGAGTGGGATTTGCGGCCGATGCCCGAGTTCTCTTGAGCGCTATCTGCTGAGTAATGTGACGCCGGGGCTTGGATGAACTAATCTTGAGCGAAGGAGGTGCATTATTATGCAACGATGGCTGCTTATGCTACTTGCGATACCGGCCCTGGTTCTAGCCGATAATCATGGGAAACACAACGCTGATTCAAAAGAGGCGCTCTCAGAAGCCTATGTGATGCCGGTGTGGGTCGACGCAGTGACTCAGGTGTGTCCATGGAAATCGGAAGACGCCGAAGGGTATATCCGCCTGATCCGCAAGCAGAATGAAGATGGCAGTCACGGCCTGTTCGTTCAATGGTTGCGAAAAGGGATTGCTGGCGCTCCGACTGCGGCCGTATCAACGCTCGCGGTCGAACCGCTTGAGCACGACTATCTGGTCAGAATTGAGATGCCATCACCAACGCTGGCGCGCGATGCGTGCCGTCTGAAAGCGTTGGCCGAAGATATGATGAACGAGCGCCGTTACGAATTTGACCTGCTACTCCGGGGCCCTGGAGACATGCAGGTCAACGTCAAGCGTATGCTGGGCGGCGGAGTCTGAATCTGAATCAGTCGTCCGACATCAGAAGGTCGATTCGGGTACCCAGGTGGCTCTTGTCCTGCTCATCCTGAAGGCCTTCGAAATTCCAGAGTTCACGGTCACCCAGTTGAGATGGAGCAACGTTGCATACCGCGGCGAAGATATTCTCACTGCGACCAGGTTGCTCTTTCTCCCACTGAGCAAGCATCCCTTTGATATTCTGACGCTGCAGATTTTCCTGAGAGCCACACAGGTTGCACGGAATGATCGGGAATTCCTTCTCAGCAGAAAACTTTTCAATGTCCTTCTCTTTGCAATATGCAAGAGGGCGGATCAGAACGTGTTTCTTATCATCGCTCAGCAGCTTTGGCGGCATAGCTTTGAGCTTACCGCCGTGGAACATATTCAGGAACAGGGTTTCGATAATGTCGTCGCGGTGGTGGCCCAGGGCAATTTTGTTAGCACCAATGGATTCGGCAAAGCCATACAGAGTGCCGCGGCGCAGTCGTGAGCAGAGGCCGCAGGTGGTTTTCCCTTCAGGGATGATCTCTTTCACGACGCTGTAGGTGTCTTTTTCGATGATATGGTAGGGCACGCCCACCTTATCAAGGTAAGCAGGCAGGATGTGCTCAGGGAAGCCAGGCTGCTTCTGATCCATATTGACGGCGATAAGCTCGAAATTGACGGGCGCACTTTTCTGCAGGCTCATCAGAATTTCCAGCATGGTGTAAGAATCTTTGCCACCAGACAGACAGACCATGATTTTGTCGCCGTCTTCAATCATCCGGTAGTCTTCGATGGCTTTGCCGACATTACGGCGCAGGCGCTTCTGGAGCTTGTTGAATTCGGTCCTGGATTTGCGTTCAGCTTGATTCTCTGCGGCTTCAGTTGTTCCCGCAGATGGCTCAACGGTCGCTGGGTCGAAGACCTCAGGCTGATAGCCTTTTTCAGGTTGCGAAACAGCAGATTCAGACACGTTTACTTCAGACATATAACACCCCATGCATAGGGTGCGCTTTATATCAGAATGTGGTGATTATATAAACATCAGGCCACAGCGTGACTGGATTCGACCAGCTCTTCGTAGCGTTGAACGAAGTCCTGAACGGTGAGGTCGTCACGGGTGTGGTAGCAGTTTTTCCAGAGTGTTGCCAGGTGCAGCACACTGGCGCCGCGCGGTAGGGTGAACTGTGGGTGACGAACGTAAGCAAGCCAGGTAACGGCAGTCGCGTAGGCCAGGTTGGTTGTTAGTTCGGCATGCGGGTTATCCAGAAATTCTCTTTGGCTGGCAATGCCACGCACCTTACTGGCCAGTTCTGGCCGCTCGGCGAGATAGTCGTCCCAGATGTGTCTGTGGGTCAGGCCGTGCAATCGGTAGATGCCTGAAGTGCGTTGCCCTTCTGTTTTCAGAAAGGCCCCCAACTCCGACTCAATGGCGGCAGTACCCAGCAACAACAACTCAGCGTCTGCACTGTTGGCATCCAGCTTCTGCAGCGTCGGACGAATAACGTACGTCCGGAAATCCTCAGCATCTATACCCATCAGAAACTCCAGGGAGTAATTTTTGGCAGTTAACGGTAGTGCAGCAATTAGCGTACCTGTTTGGCTGGCCGTGAGATAAACCCTCGCTATCAGGTGTTTACTCAATCGTACTGCCTGATACGGTAAGCATAGTGATGCAGGTCGCAGGGGGAGGCAAATATTTGCGCAGTGTGACCAATGTCTGATATTGCGAGCGAGAAAAGGATGAGCACAATCCGTGTGCTGAGCGATATTTATAAGCGCCAGAACTGAGATCAGCTCTCTGTCTGGTGCAGACACTCATCGTTGGCGCGTGTAAGTCCGGCGAGATCAAACAAGGTGTCGCTGTCTTTCAGGATAATTTCCTTACCCTGAGTCTCGATCAGTTCGTTTTTCTGGAAGCGAGTGAAGACACGGCTGATGGTTTCTACCGCCAGACCCAGATAGTTACTGATGTCGACACGTGACATTGGCAGACGGAAATGCGTCGCTGAGAAGCCACGGCGCTGATAGCGCTGAGAGATATCAAGCAGGAAAGACGCAACGCGCTCTTCAGCGTTTTTCTTACTGAGTAGCAGCATCATGTTCTGATCATGGCGGATTTCGGTGCCCATGGTCGTCATAAGCTGACGGCGCAGGTCTGGTAATTCATCGGCCAGCTGCTCGAGCTGCTGTAGCGGAATTTCACATACTGTGGTCGTTTCCAGCGCTTTTGCCGTCAGTGGATAGGTGCCAGCGTTGTAGCCAGACAAACCGATCAACTCGCTCGCCAGGTGGAACCCGGTAATCTGTTCTTCACCGTTACTTGCCAGTGTGTAGGTCTTAAGGGCGCCCGTGCGGACTGCAAAGACAGACTGAAATTCGGTGCCTTGCTGAAACAGCAGCTGACCTTTCTGGATAGGGCGACCCCGCCGAATGATATCGTCCAGACGCTCCATATCATTTTCGGTCAATGAAAGAGGCAGACACAGCGCATTCAATGAGCAGGTCTGGCAATGAGGCTGCGCTCCACGTAGCGGAGCATTAACTGACATTTTCATAGGCAAGAACGATCTCAAGTACGATAGATCAGGCGGCTGTAAAGCTGGCAGGCTGCCACACAGAAGCCAAAGTCCAGCAACCATAACCGATCAATAATAGACCCGCAATATAACGTGACCACTGGTGACGAATTATGTTCATTACCGATGCCGATGCGAGCCCTGCAGATAATATGGCTGGAAATGTACCCAAACCGAACACAAACATGGTCAGAGCCCCCATTGCTGGTTCTCCGTTGGCAGCTACCCAGCTAAGCGTGCTGTAGATCAGACCGCACGGAAGCCAGCCCCATAACATACCGAGAATCCATTGGCTTGCAGGGTCTGAACGACCGAGGCGTTTCTGCGCGTGCGGTTGAATTCTTTGCCAGAACAGTTGGCCAAACTGCTCAATGCGCGTCAGCCACAGTGCCCAACGGGCGATGTAAAGGCCCATCAATATCAGCATCACTCCAGCGACTGAGCGTAACGAGAGCATCAGGGTGTCGTGCAGGCTGGAGAGCCACAGTCCAAGGCTACCCACAAGCAGTCCTGCGAGGGTGTAACTGGTGATGCGGCCAAAATTAAACAGTAGAGATGCTCTTACTCTGTGCTGAGTATCAAGCTGCCCAGCGGCCGCTGCGACGCCACCGCACATGACCAGGCAATGGCTGGCGCCAAATAAGCCGAGCAGAAGGGCGGTGAGGAGCGAGAGGGGTTCAGTCATTCGTCGTCTTGTCTGGCTTACTGCCCGAATCAGAATCCGACTCTGAATCGGCCGTTTCAGCAGTGCTGTCTTCGCGGCGCTCGTTCAGGTATTCATCGTCGTCGAAGAGTATTTTGTGCGCGGGCGAGTCGAGATCATCAAACTGCCCCCCTTTGACGGCCCAGAAGAAAATAGCCACGGCAATAGCGAGTAGGGCAATCGACAGAGGAACCAGTACGTAAATAATATCCATGATCAGTTCTCAGCAGTAAGTGCAGTCGGGCGGCGGGTGAGTCGCAAGGCATTCAGTACGACCAGCAAAGAGCTGAATGACATGCCGATGGCTGCCGCCCAGGGCGGAACCAGACCAGCTGCCGCCAGTGGTAACGCAATCAGGTTGTATAGTAACGCCCAACCGATGTTCTGACGAATGACATTGCGGGTTTTGTGCGATACCGACAGGGCATCAGCAATCACTTCCAGTCGACCGTTGGTGAGCAGAGTATCTGCATTGGTTTTTGCCAGGTCAGTCGCTTCATTGACGGCCAGTGACACGTCTGCACCAGCCAGGACCGGGACGTCATTAATGCCATCTCCTACCATAAGCACGCTGTCGCCCTGTTCTTGCCACTCGCGTACGATGGCGAGCTTGTCTTCCGGGCTGAGGCCGTTACGTACATCGGTAATGCCTAGTTCATCAGCAACCAGAGTCGCAGATCTTGACGGGTCACCGGTGAGCAGTGCGACGTCAATTCCACGAGATTTCAGGGTGTCTATTAACGGACCAGCGCTGCGGCGCACGGTGTCGTTCAGGAGGAACCAGGCTAGCGGTTGTTTATCGTCAGCTAACAACAGCCATTGGCCGGATACGCTTTCAGGCGGCAAAATACCATCTGGCCAGACGAAATCCGGGCGGCCGAAACGAAATCTGTAGCCATTAACCTGACCACTGACCCCCTGACTCGGGTGATGCTGAATGTCTTCGGTAGGAAATACCGGGTAATGACGAAACGCCTTAGCAATCGGGTGGCTGGCATGCTGTTCAAGAGATGCGACTACCGAGGCCAAAGTATCCTGATCCAGCTCGATATTGTTTTCTCTAGCGCCCGCGACTGGGCGGACTTCCGTCAGGGTCAGATGACCCAGTGTCAGGGTGCCGGTTTTGTCGAACACTACGCGATTTACCGACTGCAGTGTCTCTAATACATGCCCTTTACTGATTAACAGGCCGCGTTCACGCAGAGCTGTTGTCGCTGCAGTAAGGGTCGTTGGTGTGGCGAGAGAGAGGGCACATGGGCATGTGACTACTAATACCGAAAGTGCGATAAAGAACGCGTGATCGTTGCCCTGAAACATCCAATAGCTGAACACAGAGGCCGAGATAATCAGAACCGCAGCGACGAAGCGGCTGGCAATGCTGTCGGCAATAAGCGCGACTTTGGGTTTTTCCTGCTGGGCTCGATCCATCAGGCGGACGATGGTCGATAGCTTTGCATCCGCGCCCGTGGCCGTAACCTGCATTACAAGCGGGCTTTCGACGTTCATGGTGCCGCCAATCAGAATGTCACCGGCTTGTTTGTTGAGTGGCATGTATTCGCCCGTCAGTGCCGATTCGTCGACGGTGCTCTGGCCATCAATCACAACGCCATCCGCAGGAACTGGGTAACCGGGTTTGAGCAACAGGCGGTCGCCGGTCGTGATGTCGCCTGCGGCAATGATCTCTTCGCCATCGGGTGTTTGCTTAAGGGCAACATTCGGTAGCAGCGTCATCAGGTTATTACCGGCTTTCCCCATGCGGTGCCGGGCACGCATTTCCAGAAAGCGCCCGAGTAAAAGCAGGAAGGTAAACATGCAGACTGAGTCAAAGTAGACCTCAATACCCTGATTAAAGGTGCTCCAGATACTGGCGCAAAAGGCGAGAATAATCGCCAGCGATACAGGCACATCCATGGTCAGATGTCGGGTTTTTAAATCCCGGATCGCAGCATCAAAAAAGGGCCGGGCACTGTACAACACGACCGGAAGCGTCAGAATCATTGATGCGAAGCGCATAAATACTTCGTACTGCTCCGCCATCCCTGCGTACAGGGGCACCGCAAGCATCATCACCTGCATCATTCCGATACCCGCCACCGCAAGGCGCCGTATTGCTTTTTTCCCTTCGCGTTCGCGTTGCGCGTCATCTGCCGTTGATGAAAAAGGCGCAGCTTTGTAGCCGAGACGGTAGATGGCTTCGAATATCTGGGATAGCGCGATGTCGTTGTTATTCCACGCTACGACGAGGCGGTGGTTCGAGAGGTTAAGCGTTGCACGTTCGACCCCTTTAAGCTGGTTAATTCTGTGCTCAATGAGCCAGGCACAGGCGGCACAACTGATACCGTCGATGATCAGAGTCGCTTCTTTCTGATCTCTCTGAGTTGCAACAAACTGCTTTTGCAGCGCTTCACTGTCGTAGAGGCTGAGAGACTCCCGCGCGGTCAGAACCTCATCGTCTTCGTTGGCAGGTGAGATTTGCGGGAGTTCTGTGCGGTGGCGGTAATAGTCTTTCAGACCAGACGCAACGATGGTTTCGGCCACGGCTTTACAGCCTGGGCAGCACATGGGTTCTTCTTTGCCATCGATGATGGCCGTCCACTGCTGGCCTGCTTTCAGTGGTTCTCCGCAGTGAAAGCAGGGCGTACGGAGGCTTTGCGTCATTGAGTGACTGTCTGAATCTTCTTACCGTTTTCGATGACTGTACGCGCTGTAACGCGCCATTCCTGATCTGGACTGGTCAGCCAGATGACACGTTTCTGTGGCAGCTCCAGTTCATTGGCCGCAACATATTGGCCCCCCGGAGTGCGCTGCAGGAAGAGCGTCAGGTCGCGATCTTCCAGGGTCGGGTGAATAAGTTGTAGCTGCAGAGAGCCGGGCTCTTCATCCGCGATTGATGTCGCGTTAACGATAATTTCGTCTTCGGTGAAGGTCAGGTCAGCCTGAACATTCAGACGACGGGCGCCTTCGTGAAAACGTTGATCCTGGGTGTAGCTCATACCGTCTTTGTAGTAGCTGTTACTGACCAGAGAATCCTTTGTATCAAGTGCCAGCGACAACATAATGAAGCCCCATACTATGGCGGCAAGCGGTACTCCGATAACAAGAAGCATCATGGGTTCTTTGTACCAGGGTGTTGTTGTTTCGCTAGTCATGCAGAGTATCCAGGGAGAAAAATGAAAAATCGCCCAAGTGTAACCACTTGGACGATAGGGCTCCAGTGCTTCTGTGTCAGGAAGTTATATGACGTTTAAATCGCTCGTGGCGCGATAAAACGGCTTTCTTCCCGGGTCACTTCTTCACCGGTTTCCTTGTTGGTAATGACGAACTCGATGTCGGTCTTGCTGGCTGAGGTTTTTACCTCGTCAGGGTCGATTTCGAGGTTGATCGTGGTTTCTTTCAGCTCGTTGACACTCAGGTCATACTCGGTGTCGCCAAGTAGCTGAATACCATCAAGACCGTCGACACTCAGGATGTAGGTATGAGGCTCCTGCGACATATTCATCATCTTCAGGGTGTAGGCATTCTGAATCGTGTCGTTTACGGTGATCTGATAGAGGCGACCGCGGTCGCGCTCGATATCCAACTCAAACGGTGTACGATCGAGAATCGCGTACCCCAAACCACCCATCATAAGAATCATGGCTCCGGCGTAACCAAAGAGACGAGGGCGAAGGATATGGGTCTTCTTGCCTTCAAGTTCATTCTCCGTGGTGTAGCGGATCAGGCCTTTTGGCTTATCGAGTTTCTCCATGATGTCGTCACAGGCATCAATACACAGTGCGCAACCAATACACTGGTATTGAAGGCCGTCGCGGATATCGATACCGGTCGGGCAGACCTGCACACACATTGAGCAGTCTACACAGTCGCCGAGTTGTTCCGTATTGCTTTCGGCTTTCGCTTTTTTACTGCGCTTGCCGCGAGGCTCTCCACGGTTGTAATCGTAAGAGACCGCTAAAGTATCGTTGTCGTACATGACCGATTGGAAGCGAGCGTAAGGACACATATAAATACAGACTTGCTCACGCATCCAGCCAGCGTTGAGGTATGTGGCTACGGTAAAGAAGCCGATCCAGAAAATACCCCACGCACCGACGTCACCGAAAGTGAATATATCGACAACCAGTTCGCGAATCGGTGTGAAATACCCCACGAAAGTAACGCCGGTCCAGAAGGCAACGACCAGCCACGCTGTATGCTTCAGTGCTTTTTTGCGCAGCTTCTCTGGTGACATGGGGGCTTTATCCAGCTTCATGCGCTGGTTACGAGTACCTTCAGCGCGTTCCTCAATCCACATGAAAATAAATGACCATGCCGACTGCGGACAGGTATAGCCACACCAGACTCGTCCGGCAAAGTTGGTAATGGTAAAGAGGCCGAACGCACAAATAATCAGTGCCCAGGAGAGCAGCATGAAGTCTTGTGGCCAGAAGGTAACGTTAAAAATATGAAACTGGCGTGCAGGCAGATCAAACAGAACGGCCTGGCGGTCTCCCAGATTGATCCAGGCAGTGCCGAAATAGCCCAGCATTAATGCCCAGAGTGACCAGGTACGAAGTTTCTGGAAAAAGCCTTCAACTTCACGAACGTAAATTTTCTCGCGCTTTTGATACAGGCTGACGGTCTCCGGATTCTTATCGGATTTACTGCCAGAAGGGGTGACGTCTTTGACCGGGATTTTACTCATAACTACTGATCACCTTGTCTTTAGAAAACTCTTATATAACGCATTGATTATATAGTTTTCAGTCGGTGGCCGGGATAAAAAAAGCGGCCCGAGGGCCGCTTTTTTAGATTTTCTTGCTCTAGCTCAAGAGGGGAGCGGAGCCCCCACCTGATTACTTGTCCATAGACAAAGAGTAGACATACGCAGACAGAACGTGAACCTTCTCTTCGCCGAGGATCTCAGCCTGAGCTGGCATTCTACCGGCACGGCCATAGCGGAGAGTGGTTTCAATCTGCTTGGTAGAACCACCGTAGAGCCAGATTTCGTCAGTCAGGTTAGGTGCACCAACAAGTTGGTTACCTTTGCCGTCTGCACCGTGACACGCAACACACAGCATGTCGTACTGTGGCTTCGCTTTGGCAGCAGCGTCTGCATCATGCTCAAGACCTGACAGGCTACGAACGTACTGAGCCATGTCTTTGGTGCCTTGTTCGCCCAGAGCGGCTTCCCAAGCAGGCATTGCTGCCTGACGACCGTACATGATGGTCTGTTTGATCTGTGCAGGCTCGCCACCGTACAGCCAGTCGTGGTCCGTCAGGTTAGGGAAGCCTTGTGCACCCATCGCGTTAGAGCCGTGACATACCGCGCAGTAGCTTTTGAACAAACGACCACCGGTCTGCATTGCTTCTTCGTTCTGAGCAAGCTCAGCGATTGGCGTTGCCAGGTAGCCTTCGTACAGAGGTGCGATTTTTTCATCGAACGCCTGAACTTCAGCTTTCCATTGGTTGGTCTGTGTCCAGGTAACGTCTTCGCCGTCAACTTTAACGGTACCGACACCGTCGAAGTTAGCCAGGCCATAGATACCGATGTAACCGAAACCGAATACGATGGTTGCCCAGAACATACCTACCCACCAACGTGGCAGAGGGTTGTCCAGTTCTTCAATACCGTCGTATGAGTGGCCGGTAGTTTCGTCTGTTTCTTCTTTCTTCTGACCTTTACTGGTGTAAACGATCAGGATACCGCAGGCAATCATGGACCCGATGACAATCGCCTGGACCCAGAAACTCCAAAATGAGCTCAACATAATTATTTACTCCGATCTTTATCGTCGTCCGCGGGCATTTCTGTGTTATCCCGGAAAGGGATATCGCCGTCATCCTTGAAGCGTTGCTTACGGCTGGAACCGTAAGCCCACCAGATGATGCCAATGAAAGCGATCAGAGCGAATACTGATCCAAGGCCGCGAACGTCGTTAATATCCATAGGGTTACCGTTTAGTGACGACTGTGCCCAGCTGCTGCAGGTAAGCAACCAGAGCTTCGATTTCGGTGACACCGTCAACCGCGTCTTTTGCACCTTCAATGTCTTCGTCTGTGTACGGTACGCCGACCATACGCAGAGCTTTCAGCTTGTTAGGTGTATCACGACCGTCGACCTTGTCTTCGAACAGCCACGGATAAGATGGCATGATCGACTCAGGTACTACGTCGCGCGGGTTGTACAGGTGCGCACGGTGCCACTCATCAGAGTAACGACCACCCACACGGGCCAGATCAGGACCAGTACGCTTAGAACCCCACAGGAATGGGTGCTCGTAAACGTGTTCACCTGACGTAGACGGAGGACCATAACGCTCAGTTTCTGCGCGGAACGGACGAACCATCTGGGTGTGACATACTGCGCAACCTTCGCGCATATAAATGTCACGGCCTTCAACCTGAAGTGCAGTCAGCGGCTTCAGGCCTTCAGCAGGTTGTTGAGTGTTCTTATCAAAGAAGAGTGGAACAATCTCAGCGAGACCCGCCCAGCTCAGTGCGATAACAATCAGCACCACCATGAGCGGCAGGTTCTTTTCAATATTCTCGTGCTTAATCATTTACCAGACTCCTTAAGCGTGTGCTGCAACCGCGGCTTCTTTCTTAGCGTCGCGGGTGGTCATGTAAACGTTGAACAGCATGATCAGCATACCAGTCAGGAAGAAAGCACCGCCCAGTACACGAACTACATAACCGCCGTGTGAAGCTTCAACAGACTCAACGAAGGAGTAGGTCAGAGAACCGTCTTCGTTAACTGCGCGCCACATCAGCCCCTGCATGATACCGTTCACCCACATCGCTGCGATGTACAGAACAGTACCGATGGTCGCGAGCCAGAAGTGAACATTGATCAGGCCGATAGAGTACATCTGGCCAGCCTTACGGCCGAACATAATAGGAATCAAGTGATACAGAGCACCGATAGATACCATCGCAACCCAACCCAGAGCGCCTGAGTGTACGTGGCCGATAGTCCAGTCAGTGTTGTGCGACAGCGCGTTTACTGTCTTGATCGACATCATCGGGCCTTCGAAGGTAGACATACCGTAGAAAGACAGAGACACAACCAGGAAACGCAGAATAGGGTCGGTACGCAGTTTGTGCCATGCGCCAGACAGCGTCATCATCCCGTTGATCATACCACCCCATGATGGAGCCAGCAGGATCAGAGACATAACCATACCTGAAGTCTGCGCCCAGTCTGGCAGAGCAGAGTAGTGCAGGTGGTGAGCACCGGCCCAGACGTAGATAGAAATCAGTGCCCAGAAGTGAACGATCGACAGACGGTAAGAGTAAACCGGACGACCCGCCTGCTTAGGCACGAAGTAGTACATGATACCCAGGAAGCCTGCAGTCAGGAAGAAACCTACCGCGTTGTGGCCCCACCACCATTGAATCATGGCGTCTACGGTACCGGCCCATACAGAGTATGACTTGGTCAGTGACACAGGCACTGCCAGGTTGTTACCCACGTACAGGATAGCAATCATGATCATGAATGCCGCGAAGAACCAGTTAGCAACATAGATGTGGCTTTCTTTACGGATAGCCAGCGTGCCAAGGAAGTTCACGACGTAAGCAACCCAGACCAGAGTCACCAGAATATCGATTGGCCATTCCAGTTCTGCGTACTCTTTAGTTGAGGTCAGACCCATCGGCAGAGTGATTGCAGCTGAAACGATCACTGCCTGCCAGCCCCAGAAGGTGAAGCTTGCCAGGGTGTCTGAAAACAGACGTGTACGACAGGTACGCTGAACAATGTAATAGGAGGTTGCGAACAGAGCGCAGCCGCCAAAGGCGAAAATCACCGCATTGGTGTGAAGAGGACGCAGACGTCCGAAAGAGAACCAAGGGGTATCAAAGTTCAGTTGAGGCCATGCCAGCTGAGCAGCGATGAGTACACCGACTGCCATGCCAACAACACCCCAGACAACAGTCATGATGGCAAACTGTCGTACCACCTTGTAGTTGTATTCTGGATGGTCAAATGCTGTGCTCATGATCAGATTCCATTAAACAGCGAGGGTTAGAGGGTTAAAAAATCGGCGCAATTATCGTCGCTGGCATCCCCATTTGCAAATAATCCATGTAAAAAAAGTGCCATAAATACAGCGGCTTAGGGCAGTTCTTACACGAATGATAATCAAATGAGAATCAGTCGTACTGACGATTGGTGGAATGTCTGACAAGTTTACGTGCCTCGCCAAGGCGTAAAACTCAGACCCAACCTGCGCATACTCCAATTTTACCGCACTTCGGCAGCCCAATTGCAGCCCCTGCATGGTATTACTGTCGTAAACCGGAGTATTGACCCAGCTCAAGCCTTGACGCAGAACGCCTGAAAGCCAGAATACGCGCCGTCAGAACCACCAATTAAGAAGCTTGAGAAGCGTCAGCCAGAAGAATAGAAGAGGAGTACCATATGGCCAGTGAACAGACACAGGAAATGCTCGACTGCACCATTATTAATGGGAAAGAAGGGTTGCCGACGCTCATACTGGCTCACGGAGCCGGTGCCGATTTATCGAGCGAATTCATGACAGACATGGCCGGCCGAATCGCTACGCACGGCGTTCGAGTTGTGCGCTTCAACTTCCCTTACATGATCAAACGAGCACAAGACGGTAAAAAGCGCCCACCCGACCGCGCGCCCAAACTGATTGATGCATACAGCGATTTAATCGAAGCACTGAACACTCCCTGCGTGATTGGCGGCAAAAGCATGGGCGGGAGAATCGCAAGCATGCTTGCCAACGGGAGTGATGTCCCGGCACAGGTGCAAGGGTGCATCGCTTTAGGCTACCCATTCCACCCACCCGGTAAGCCAGACAACTTAAGAACTGAACACCTGCTCCGGCTTACAACCCCCACGCTCATTGCCCAGGGTACGCGTGATGCGATGGGCACAAAAGAAGAAGTCTTGGGTTGCGGGTTAGATAAGACACTCGAACTGGTCTGGCTGGAAGACGGCAACCACGACCTGAAACCAAGAAAGGCATCTGGTTTTACCCATGATGCCCATCTTGAAGCGACAGCAAAACACGTCGCAGACTTCGTAAAACGCTGCCTGTAGGAGGGGATCATATCCCCGACAGTGCCTAGAGATACAGCCTCCTTGTAGGAGCGCTTCAGCCAGCTTGCCTGGCTATGCGCGAAAACTGCATGAGTTCAGGCGATGGTTAATGTGGGAGCGAATCAGCCGCAGGCTATTCGCGAAACCCATACATGTAGGAGGGGATCATATCCCCAAACCCTGTCCGGGGAGCAATCCCGACCTACCTCCGAACATCATGCCGTCAGAATGGTGATCTTTTCTTGCGTCTCCAGAATCGGCTGAATCGACGCAATCACATTTGCACGCTCTGGCGACTTCGCCCAAGCCTGCCAGGCCTCAACGCTCGTCCAGTTAGTGATAATCATCCGACGGTTCTCTTTCTTAACATCTTTATAGCTGGCACCTGAAACATAACCCGGTGCTTCGAGAATCGCGCGCAAGGTATTCTTTACCGCCGCTTCATAGGTGGTTTCCATATCGGCCGCAATCTCACGCTCGATAATCACTTTAATCATTACAGGGACTTCCTTCTGATGTGTCTGAATATCAAGTAAGGTATGGGCCGAAGGTGTCTATTGCAACCACGAAAACCCAAAAAGCGGAACAAAGAACCAATATGGCCAGCAGCGACCTCATCCAGCGACTCCATCGCCTGTTCTCAGAACAGACAACAGGCCTTAACACCATGATGCTCGGTGCAGAAACAGGCGTTGGTCCGGCTGAACTACAAAGTGCGTTGCAACAACTTAAAAGCGACTACAACGCTCCGCTCGAATACGACACCGACAGCCGCACCTACCGTTACGGCAAAACGCAGGAACAAAGCTTCGAACTGCCGGGCCTGCAACTCACCGCGACCGAACTTCGAGGCCTGGCCATCGTTCTTAACATCCTTAATGACCTGAACCCCGGTCAGGGCAGTGGCGAACTCAACCGCATCCATGAACAAGTATCACGACTGACCGAAGAACGCGGAGTCGACCTTAGCGAACTGACACAACGCATCCGCATCCTCAGTGCCACGCGCCGTCCGGTAAACCAGAACATCTACCAGCAAGTCAGTGACGCACTCTTCTCCCGGCGACAGCTCAACATCCACTACGTCGCCAGCGACCAAAGCCTCAGCGAACGTAACGTCAGCCCGCAAACCCTGGTTTACTACCGCGACCACTGGTACCTCGACGCCTGGTGCCATAAGCGCCAACAACTACGTACCTTTATGCTCAGTCGCATCAATAGTGCCTACCAGACGGGCGACGCGGCGAAAGAATTCGATCAGAAAGAACTTAACGACCACTTTCACAACAGCTACGGCATATTCTCCGGCGGCGAACAACACACCGCCGAACTCATCTTCATGCCCGGTGCCGCCCACCTCGTCGCACAACAGCAATGGCACCCCGACGCCAAAGGCCAATGGAAAGGCGACGAATACCATTTAAGCCTGCCATATAACGACCAGCGCGAACTGCTGCGAGACATGCTCTCTTACGCACCCAACGTCATCATCACCGCACCCGACGACCTCAAAGCCGCTTATAGAAAACGACTGCAGGAAGCGCTGAATCGCAATTTCTGACGCGTCTGCCGCATCGCATTTGTTGTGATGTAGGAGGGAAGCTTCTTCCCGACCCCATGCCAGATATCCGCTTCTGTAGGAGCGCAACGCGAAGCTTGCGCGATCGGTATACCTCGCCGTGCGAGCGAATCAGCCGGGAGCTCTTCACAAATCCCATAGCTGTAGGAGGGGATCATATCCCCGACCTGTGCCTCGAGGTTTGGCGTCGCTGTAGGAACGCTTCAGCCAGCTTGCCTGGCTATGCGCGAAATTCACGCTAATCAGGTCTGTGTTGATCGTGGGAGTAAATCAGCCGAAGGCTATTCGAGAACGAACAGTCAGGTAGATTAGGCACTGTCCTTAGTCTCAGTGATTACAGACGGAATCAGGCCTTGATATACAAAACTCCTACTACCGCAAATGCCATCAGAATAAGAATGGAGACTAGAAGAAGAGCGATACAAAGCAGGTAAGCACTGAAAACAATGTTGATCACGCTCCTCAGTCTGGGGTGTTCTTTAAAATAATCGACTTGCCCTGTTTTCCGTCCTCGTATGAGATTCCATCGACCAATGGTCAGGCCTGTGTAGCCTCGTAAGGTGCCTATAAACTCTGCACTTGTTACAGGAGAAAACAAGACAAGGTACGGCGTAAAATAACTACCATTATCTAGAAGCCTACGTATATCAGGATCTGCACTGTAGCCTCTTAAGTAAAAGCAAATAGTTGCAGAGCTAATACTCGCTATGAAGCCCGCCAGGCCTGAAACGACTATCAAACTAAACGGTAGAAAGAATGCTAATTCTGAACTTATGATTGACATTCTGAATGAATTTTCCGAGATCTATATCTGGCCATATAGGAATAGTATTAGCGATAGCATTGATAAACCTATAATAATAAGCAGCCACGACATTGAAAAAGCAATATATGAAAGCGCTTTGATATCTTTACCGTGGGGGCTCAATCGAAGCTCCTTTGAAACGCTTTCCGGTCATTTTTCGGAAAGAAAATAAAGTTATATAAATCAGTGTCTTGTATAGGCTTGGTGGGAATTCTTTGTGATTTTTTTGTTCGACCTCGTTGAAATACGGACTTATGAGTAACGACTTGTCCAGCTTTCTAAAGTAAAAAGATAAGACAAATATCAATCCCCAGGTTGCTACACCTAGAAGTGTGCTAACGACTAGCATTGTCATGAAAATATCGAATAATAAATCATTATTTAATTTCATGTTTTATATATTTATTTCTATTTTATTCTATGGCGAAAAATACAAATAGAACATTACTGATAACGTGGCTATTCCTAGAATTATCTGGAGATAGATTGCACTTGCCGCCGCGTATGAAAGTACAACTGTCGTTTTTCCGGGATTGACTTCAGGTGGACTTTTAAAACGCTTCCTAACTAATCGCTTAAAAGAGAATAAGTGAATGTATATTACAGTTTTATGAAGGCTGAGGGGAAACTCCAGGTAATTATCTTGTTCTGCAATGTTGAAATGTGGCTCTTTTAATAAAACCTTATCGTACTTTGCAAAATAGAACTTCAGAATGACAATAAAGATGACGGTACCTATGCCCCAGGACGCGCTCAATAGCATCAGATACAGCCAAATATTAAAAACAATCGGGGCATCAGGTTCTATCACAGTACAGATTCCAGGTTAGTTGATAGCAGTCTGTTTCTTATATTTACTTTTTTGGATTGGGAAAATATTGCATTACATGCGTTTGTAACCCCAATCTGGTCAGAAAATTCGCCAGACGAGTATTTTTCATACACCCCTCCAGCGAGTTTCCCAAGGCCGTAAGCTGATGCCGCTACTGCAGCACCGATTGCTAAAGCGGCGACCCAGCCCACTGGCGTCGATACCATAAAAAGAGTTAAGGCGGCTCCTGCCAATGTACCTACAATTGTGCTGGTCAGGCCTTCTGTTAGCAGAGTACTCCGCTTCCTCGGATCAGCCTCTCTCGCAATATCATGACACGTCATGCCTAAGGACGCTGCACCAAGAACATACCCGGCCTTTGTCGCTGCTTTGCCGTAACTCCCGAGCTTCGAAGCCGCCGCTTTAATATCCGCCGTTGGCGCTCTACCTTTGGTGCGTGATACCCGCAACACCTCACGGCTGTTCTTGCCATCGGTATATAGCCCAGTCGCCGACTTAAGGTTCTGCTCTAACTGCGTGATGATCTTCTTCCGTGCATAGTCATACTGGCCCTTAGTGCTTTTACCTGCTTTATACTTTTCATATTCTGCCGGGATCTGACCTATTAAGGCAGAGTTCGTGGTCAGCCATTTATCCGATGCCTCTGCAACAGCAGCACTGCCCATGAGTGACAACTCAATCAGACCCGGCATCAGCGTTCGCTCTTCAACCGTTGCTTGGTTCCAGTTTTTGCATATAGCACCAAGACACGATGAATCGTTCAGCTTAAGAGCCGGCACATTCAGGGCGACGAGTGGTGGTGTAGTATATGTAGCGGGTACCGGTACCTGAATCAGCTGGCCAGGGTAGATAAGGTCAGGGTTCTTAATGAAGGGATTAGCGGTCATCGACTCGGCGATCAAGCCCTGAAGCTTATTCCGATCTTGATGGCTGTGATAGTGCAAAAGAATCTTCGAGAGAGTATCCCCCGGTTGTACCTTATGGAGAATGATGTCCTGATCGTTGGTGAGCTTTAGCATTCCCTGCTACCCCTTGAGTGATTTGCCCGTATGATAAGGACGACTCAGATACGCGTCAACGTGCATGGCTTGGATGCCAACAGCGCCAATTGCCACTTAACCTGCACAACCAGTCTGATACCATTCCCTCTTAACAAACCGAGGACACGGAATGCCAATACCTGATTATCAAACCCTGATGCGCCCGGTGCTGGTCACTCTCGATACCCAAGGTGATATGTCGCTGCGTAATCTGGTCGACCTGCTCAGCGATCAATACCAGCTCACCGACGAAGAGCGTCGCCGTATGACGCCCAGTAAGCGCAGCCCGTTGATGTACAACCGGGTTGCCTGGGCGACGACTTATTTGCGCAAAGCCGGACTCATTGAAAGCCCGCAACGCGGAATCAGCCACCTTACGGCCATCGGCAGGCAAGTACTGGCAGAGAACCCAGAAAAAATCGATGCCAGTTATCTCAAACAGTTCGAAGCCTTCGAAGAATTCAGAGCCATTGATAACCGCTCAACAGAGGCAGCCGAAACTCAAACCATAGAAGTATCAGAAGCCCTCGACCCCACAGAACGCCTCGAACAGGCCCATCAGGAACTGCAGGCCAGCCTGGCCGATGATCTACTCGCACAAGTAAAACGCCAGACACCCGAGTTCTTCGAAAAGCTCGTCGTCGAACTTATGCTCGCCATGGGCTATGGCGGCTGGAGTGAGAAGGCAGGGCAGGCGACCCAATACACCAATGATGGTGGTGTCGACGGCATCATCAACGAAGACCCTCTGGGCCTCGACACCATCTACCTGCAAGCCAAACGCTACACCGGCAACTCTGTTGGTCGCCCGGACGTACAGGCCTTTGTCGGAGCTTTAGAAATGAAGCGTGCCAGAAAGGGCGTATTCATCACCACAAGCCGCTTCAGCCGTGATGCTATCGACTATGTGAATATGATTGAAAAGCGGGTGGTGCTGATCGACGGCATGCAACTGGCCGAGCTGATGATCCGCTACGACCTTGGCGTTACCGTCAAAGATACCTATCAGGTAAAATCGCTCGACACCGATTACTTTGCCGAAGGCTGACTAAAGCCAGCCCGGCGATAGCTGACTGCAAATCAGAACCATACGAAAACGAAGAGAACAGGAAAAACGAATGACAAGTTCACAACAACGCGCCGCCCTGCAACGCCAGATCTGGGCGATTGCCAATGATGTACGAGGCTCTGTGGATGGTTGGGACTTCAAGCAATACGTACTGGGCACTCTGTTTTATCGCTTTATCAGTGAAAACTTTGCTGCCTACATTGAGGCCGGTGACGAAAGTATCCACTACGCCAAACTGCCCGACAGCGTCATCACCCCAGAGATCAAAGAAGACGCCATCAAAACCAAGGGTTATTTCATTTACCCCAGCCAGTTGTTCGATAACGTAGCGAAAAATGCCAACAGCAATGAAAGCCTGAACACCGATTTAGCGGCCATCTTCAGTGCTATCGAAGCCTCAGCTTTTGGCTACCCGTCTGAGCAGGACATCAAAGGCCTGTTCGCCGACTTCGATACCACCAGTAACCGCCTCGGTAATACCGTCAAAGACAAAAACCTGCGCCTGGCCGCCGTACTCAAGGGCGTTGCCGGGCTGAACTTTCATGGTGAATCGGGCGGTAAATTCGAAGACAACCACATTGATCTGTTCGGTGACGCTTACGAGTTCCTGATCTCTAATTACGCTGCCAACGCCGGTAAATCCGGCGGCGAGTTCTTTACTCCGCAGCATGTGTCCAAGCTCATCGCCATGCTCGCGGTTCACGGCCAGAGCAGCATAAATAAAATATTCGACCCGGCCTGTGGGTCAGGCTCATTGCTCATGCAAGCCAGAAAACACATCGACGTGCATAAGATTGAAGAGGGTTACTTCGGCCAGGAGCTGAACCACACCACCTACAACCTGGCTCGTATGAATATGTTTCTGCACAACATCAACTACGACAAGTTCAATATCCAGCTGGGCAACACCCTGACCGACCCCCACTTCGGCGACGACAAACCCTTCGACGCCATCGTCTCCAACCCGCCGTATTCGGTAAAATGGATAGGCAGCGACGACCCAACGCTGATCAATGACGACCGCTTTGCCCCCGCCGGTGTGCTCGCGCCCAAATCCAAAGCCGACTTTGCCTTTGTGCTGCATGCTCTCAGTTATCTGTCGGGCAAGGGCAGGGCGGCGATTGTCTGCTTCCCTGGTATTTTCTACCGTGGCGGTGCCGAGCAGAAAATCAGAAAATATCTGGTCGATAACAATAACGTCGAGACGGTGATATCACTGGCGCCCAACCTGTTCTACGGTACCACCATTGCGGTGAATATTCTGGTGCTGGCAAAAAACAAACCCAATACCGATACCCAGTTTATTGACGCCAGTAACCTGTTCAAAAAAGAAACCAACAACAACATCCTTACCGACGAGCATATCCAGAAAATCATGGCAGTGTTCGACAGCAAAGAGAATATCGACCACTTTGCCCGCTCCGTGCCTGTGGAGGAAGTGGCCGATAACGACTACAACCTGTCCGTCAGCTCCTATGTCGAAGCCGAAGACACCCGCGAAGTGGTGGACATCACACAACTGAACGCCGAACTGAAAACCACCGTCGCCAGAATCAGCGAACTGCGCACAGAGATTGATGCGATTGTGGCGGAGATTGAAGGCGAGGAGCAGGACGCATGAGTGATGTAAGCTTTATAGAGCGGCTGCTGGATGGCGTTGAGGTGGAGTGGAGGCCACTAGGAGATGTTGTAAATATGCGAGCTGGTCAGCATATTTCGGCAAGCAACATCATGGATGAAGCTAGCAAAGAACATCCATATCCTTGTTTTGGTGGAAATGGGATTCGTGGCTTTGTTGCGAAAAATAGCCACGATGGAAAACATTTGCTCATCGGTCGGCAAGGTGCTTTATGCGGAAATGTACAGCGAACACAGGGAAAGTTTTACGCAACAGAGCATGCTGTCGTTGTAACGCCAAGTGATGGCATAAACGTTGATTGGGCATTTCATTTGCTAACACTAATGAACCTTAATCAGTATGCCTCAAAATCTGCTCAACCGGGATTGGCTGTTGGAATAATCCAGAGTTTGGAAATCCCCATCCCCTGTCCAAACAATCCCCAAAAATCACTGGAAATCCAGGCCGAAATCGTCCGCATTCTGGACGCATTTACCGCCATGACCGCCGAGCTGACCGCCGAGCTTAACCTGCGCAAGCAACAATACAACTACTATCGCGATCAGTTGTTGAGTTTTGAAGAGGGGGAAGTAGAGTGGAAGACGTTGGGGGATGTGCTCCATATGCGTGCTGGGCAGCATATCTCAGCAAGTAAAATAATGTCGAATGCTAGTGATGAACATTCTTATCCATGTTTCGGCGGCAATGGAATTCGAGGTTTTGTTGAAAGCAAAAGTCATGATGGCGATCACTTGCTTATTGGTAGGCAGGGCGCACTATGCGGAAATGTGCAGAGAATGAAGGGTCAGTTCTATGCGACTGAACATGCAGTTGTGGTAACGAGCAGTGGTGAAATAGATATTGATTGGGCGTTTCATATGTTAACTGTTATGAATCTCAACCAATATGCCTCGCAGTCAGCTCAACCCGGTCTTGCTGTAGGCAAACTTCAAGGGCTAACAATTCCCGTGCCTTCATTGGCTGAACAAAAGCGTATTGCAAATATCCTCGATAAATTCGACGCCTTGACCAACTCCATCACCGAAGGCCTACCCCGCGAAATCGAGCTGCGCCAAAAACAATACGAATATTACCGCGATTTGTTGCTGAGCTTCCGAAATTCTGTTGCTGAGGAGATTGCTTGATATGAGTCAGACGCTAAAGGATATAGCAGAAAAGTTATCTGTCCCTGCTGTCAGTACTAGGCAAGTGAAAGCAAAAGGTAATAAGCGGTCAGGTAAAGTCCAGGTGAGGGATGAAAAGCCTGTTCCAAAGGCTCAGCTGATTTATGCGTTTAACGGATCGGGGAAAACTCGTTTGTCGCGAGAGTTTAAGGAACTGATAGCTCCGAAAACCGAGAAGGAGGATGATAGCGCTTCAGCTCGTGATAAGATTCTCTATTACAATGCGTTTACCGAAGATTTATTCTATTGGGATAACGATTTAGAAGAGGATACGGAGCCTAGGTTAAAGATACAGCCAAATACATTCACGGACTGGCTGATTGATCTTCTTAAGGAGTTGGGGGAGGACGGCAATATCGTAACAAATTTTCAGCGGTATACCGGTAGCAAGGCTACGCCTACCTTTAATGAAGAGTATAAAGTTAAGACCCAAGATCATAATAAGAAAGAGATTGAGGTCACCGTTCCTGCTTTTTCTGAGGTCATCTTTCTCGTAGCGGCTGATCAGTCTCCTGCTGTCAATAATCTTGGTCAAAACTCAAACGATACCAATCCGGTTGTTCAAGGGCGTTATGAGAGAATAAAGATATCCAAAGGCGAAGAGAGTAACTTTGTTTGGAGTGTTTTATATACCCTCTTGGAGCAGGTAGTATCTACGCTGAATGAGTCTGATAAATCGAATAGGATAACGAATAAATTTGATGGGCTGGATTACGTGTTCATTGATGACCCTGTAAGCTCATTGGATGATAGTCACCTAATTGAATTGGCAGTTGATCTGGCAGGGCTGATCAAAGGTAGTAAGTCAAGCCTTAAGTTTGTTGTTACTACGCATAGCCCGCTTTTTTATAACGTGCTTTGTAATGAGTTAAGCAATAAAGCCTATGAGAAAGCGCTAGATGGATCTGATGTACTTTCATATAACCCGAATAAAGAATTCAAAAAGTACCGTCTTGAAAAACAGGGGGATGGAGGCTTCGAGCTTTTGAATCAGCCGACCGATTCCCCATTCTCCTACCATCTCTTTCTTTTGTCCGAGGTTCGGCGTGCTATAAAAGACGGAAAGATCAGAAAGTATCATTTCAGTTTTGTCAGGAACCTTCTAGAGAAGATGGCAACTTTCTTAGGCTATAACTACTGGCCAGCTCTTTTGCCGAAGACGACTGGAGATAAGCCTGATCCATTTGCTAACAGGATTCTGAATCTCTCCAGCCATTCTGCTCATGCTGGTGAGGAGGCATCAGATGTCGAAGATAGAGACAAAGAGATGCTGGGTGAGCTAGTAGACTATTTGACTGATACTTATGGCTTCAAGAAGCAGGAAGCGAAATGACCGAATACAAAACCATCGCCGAATCCAATAACTTTATCGTTCTGGATAAATACAACAAAGACTGGCAGGTCGCCGAAAGCTATCAGAGCGAAGGCGATCTGGAACGTGAGCTGATTCAGGATCTGGTGAATCAGGGCTATGAGTATCTGCCCGGTTTGAACAACCCGACTGCCATGCTGGCGAATGTGCGCGAGCAGTTGCAGCGCTTGAATAAAGTTGAGTTTCAGGAAGGCGAGTGGCAGCGCTTTGTTGAGACCTATCTCGATAAACCCAGTGACAATGTCGTTGATAAGACCCGCAAGATTCACGATGACTATATTCACGATTTTGTCTTTGATGATGGGCGTATCAAGAACATCTACCTCGTCGACAAAAAACAGATTGCCCGTAACAAAGTTCAGGTGATTAAGCAGTTCGAACAAACCGGCAGCCATGCCAACCGCTATGATGTCACTATTCTGGTGAATGGTTTACCGCTGGTGCAGATCGAGCTGAAAAAGCGTGGCGTTGCCATTCGTGAGGCGTTTAATCAGGTTCACCGATACAGTAAAGAGAGCTTTAACAGCGAGCATTCGTTGTACAAATACCTGCAATTATTCGTTATCTCTAACGGTACTGATACGCGGTATTTTGCCAACACCACTAAGCGCAACAAAAACAGCTTCGACTTCACCATGAACTGGGCGAAAGCCGATAACACTCTGATAAAAGATCTGAAGGACTTCACCGCGACCTTCCTGCAGAAGCACACCCTTGTCAATGTATTGCTGCATTATTCGGTGTTTGATGTCAGCGATACCTTGTTAGTGATGCGCCCATACCAGATTGCTGCGACCGAGCGCATTCTGTGGAAGATCAAGTGTGCGTACGAATCTAAAGCCTGGACCGGCCCTAAAGAAGGCATGATGCCAGAGAATTGCGGCTATATCTGGCACACAACAGGGTCGGGTAAAACCCTGACCAGCTTTAAAGCAGCACGGCTGGCTACGGAGTTAGAGTTTATTGATAAGGTATTCTTCGTTGTTGACCGGAAAGATCTGGATTACCAGACCATGAAGGAGTACCAGCGCTTTTCGCCAGACAGTGTGAACGGCTCTGACAGCACGGCGGGCTTGAAACAGAACCTGAGTAAAGACGACAATAAGATCATCGTCACCACCATTCAGAAACTCAACAACCTGATGAAAAGCGAAGGTGACCTGCCGGTGTACAACCAGCAGGTGGTGTTTATCTTTGACGAATGCCATCGCAGCCAATTTGGCGAAGCCCAGAAGAACCTGAAGAAGAAGTTCAAACGTTTCTATCAGTTTGGCTTTACCGGCACGCCTATCTTCCCGCAAAACGCCTTGGGTGCAGAAACCACCGCCAGCGTATTTGGGCGAGAACTGCATTCGTATGTAATCACAGATGCGATCCGCGATGAAAAAGTGCTCAAGTTCAAGGTGGACTACAACGACGTACGCCCGCAGTTTAGACAGGCAGAAACCGAGCAGGACGAGAAGAAGCTGAGTGCGTTAGAGAACAAGCAGGCGTTACTGCACCCGGAACGTACTCGTGAAATTTCGCAGTATATTCTCAACAACTTCCGCCAGAAGACGCATCGCATGAAAGCCGGAGGAGCAGGCTTTAACGCCATGTTTGCGGTGAGTAGTGTAGATGCCGCCAAGTTGTATTACGAGACGCTCAACCAGCTTCAGCAGGAGCCTTCTTACAAAGACAGAGATAAGCCGCTTAAAGTCGCTACTATTTTCTCGTATGCCGCCAACGAAGAGCAGGACGCCATAGGCGATATTGTGGATGAAAGTTTTGATGTGGCAGCAATGAACTCCAGTGCCAAAGAGTTTTTGACTAAGGCCATCGCGGACTATAACGCCTTCTTCAGTTCGAACTACAGCGTGGATAGCAAGGGCTTTCAGAACTATTACCGTGACCTGGCAAAGCGGGTAAAAAGCAAAGAAGTCGACCTGTTGATTGTGGTGGGGATGTTTCTCACCGGCTTTGATGCGCCGTCCCTCAATACCTTGTTTGTTGATAAAAACTTGCGTTATCACGGCCTGATGCAGGCGTACTCGCGTACTAATCGCATTTATGACGCTACTAAGACGTTCGGTAATATCGTTACCTTCCGTGATTTAGAGCAGGCGACCGTCGATGCCATTACCTTGTTTGGTGATAAAAACACTAAAAATGTGGTTCTGGAGAAAAGCTATAAGGAATACCTCGAAGGCTTCACTGATGTGATTACTGGTGAAGCGAAGCGTGGCTTTATGACGGTGGTCAGTGAGCTGGAACAACGCTTCCCTGATCCTGCGAATATTGAAAAAGAGTCTGATAAAAAAGCCTTTGCCAAGCTCTTTGGTGAGTATCTGCGTGTTGAAAATATCCTGCAGAACTACGATGAATTCGCCAGCCTGAAAGCCTTGCAGAATGTCGATATGAGCGACCCGGAAGCGGTTGAAGCCTTTAAAGCCGAGCATTATCTCGATGATGACAAGCTGGCCGAACTGCAGAGTATTCGTCTGCCCGCGGACCGTAAAATTCAGGATTATCGTTCAAGTTACAACGATATCCGCGACTGGCAGCGGCGCCAGAAATCGGCAGAAGTACAAGAGAAATCTACCATCGACTGGGATGATGTAGTATTTGAGGTCGACCTGCTTAAATCGCAGGAGATCAACCTCGACTACATTCTTGAGCTGATCTTCGAACACAACAAGAAGAACAAGAGTAAGTCTGACCTCGTGGACGAAGTTCGCCGAGTGATCCGAGGCAGCCTCGGCAACCGCGCCAAAGAGAGTCTGGTGGTCGATTTCATCAACCAGACAGATCTGGATGAGATCGGCGATAAGGCCACCGTCATCGATACCTTCTTTGCCTTTGCGCAAGCCGAACAGCAGCGCGAAGCTGAGGAGCTGATTGAAACCGAGAACCTCAATGCCGAAGAGGCTCGCCGCTACATCATCAGCTCGCTGAAACGCGAGTACGCCAGCGACGCGGGCACAGAACTCAACTCTGTTCTGCCTAAGATGAGCCCGTTAAACCCGCTGTATCACACCAAGAAGCAGACGGTGTTCCAGAAGATCGCTGCGTTTGTTGAGAAGTTTAAAGGGGTTGGTGGGAGTATTAGTAAAGACTGATGGGGTAACTCGGTGTTACTCAGCACGAGTAACTGTTAGATTAACTGGCGTGTTGCAAGACTGGGAAGGAACCCAAGGTCAGTTTATAATTTGACCAATCCAGGAGGACATATGACTCAGGCCATGATTAACCCCGAAATGCTTAGCTGGGCGCGTGAACGCGCGGGCTTCGCCGTGCCTGAATTCGCGAGAAAGATGGGCAAAACGCCCGAATGGCTGCAGGAATGGGAGTCTGGTTCTCGTCCGCTGACGTTCCATCAGGCTACCCAATACGCCGAAAAAGCCTATGTCCCGCTCGGATACCTGTTTCTCAGGCAGCCGCCTGAAGAAACGTTGCCAATTCCCGATCTACGAACCATCGAAAACGGCGAAGTACGCCGCCCCAGTGCTGAACTCCTGGACGTAGTGAAGCAAATGCAGGAAAGACAGGAATGGTACAAGGATTACCTGTTTGAGAACGGTGGCAATGAGTGTCGGGTCGTTGGCCGTTGTAAGGGGAGCGACAGCGTCGATATTATTGTTGCCGACATGCGCCAGACCATGCGCCTACCTCCACACCCTACGCGCGGCACTTGGGAAGAATATTATCGTGGTTTGGTGAAGCAGGTTGAGTCTCTGGGGGTTCTGGTTATGCGCTTACCACACCTTGGTAGTCATCATCGGCGTTTTAAGGTCGAAGAATTTCGTGGCTTTGCGATGGTCGACAAAGTTGCCCCGCTAATTTTTGTAAACCACGCCGACGCTCCGGGAGCGCGACTATTTACTCTTATCCATGAACTTTGCCATGTTTGGCTTGGTGAGTCTGGGGTGTCTGACGGTGACGCTAATACGCATAATCATATTGAAATACTGTGCAACGCTGTTGCAGCGGAATTTTTGGTTCCCGAAGAAGAGTTCAGGCAGATCTGGGACCGGGAAGTGGAATACTGGCAAGAAAACCTGAAGCCACTCGAAGCCCACTTTCACGTCAGCACCTGGGCATTGGCGCGACGAGCGATGACGCTGGGGTTTATTACTAAACCTGATTACCTGAAATACATTGCGGCAGAGAAAAAAGCACACGAAGACCGCGAGCGCGAAGGTGGCGGTGGAGGCTATTACAAGAATCAGAAAGCCTGGCTGAGTGATCGCTTCAGTTTTGCTGTTTCTTCTCAGGCGTTAAATGGTCAGATCATGCTTAGAGAGGCTGGGCATTTATTAGGAATGAGCCCAGCTAATCTTATGAAATTTGCAAAGGAGATCGGTGTTTGAAGTATTTAATGGATGCAAATACTTATATCGAAGCAAAGAACAAATATTATGGCATGGACTTCTGCCCTGGGTATTGGGATTGGCTCATTGATCAGTTCGCCTTGGGTAATGTGGCCAGCATTGACTTTGTTGGTAAAGAGCTTGAGAAAGGCAATGATAAACTTAGGGAATGGTGTCGCTCACATCGGGATCACTTCATTCAGTCAAACGATCTTGATACTCAGGCGGAGTATCATGAAGTCGTCAACTTTGTGATGTCTGGGAAATATAACCCTGGTAATCGTGATGGTTTTCTCGAAGGGGCTGACCCTTGGTTAATTGCCAAGTCCAAATCAACCGGAGCTGTTTTAGTGACACATGAGGCAAGAAAGGCACCGGCAGATACCAAGAAAGTAAAGATACCGAATATCTGCGATGCATTAGGTGTGCAGTGTATCTCGACATTTGAGCTCCTTCGTACTTTAGAAGCGCGGTTTAAGAACGATAAGTAGAGGATTATTTTGAGATTTCTTAAAAAGAAACCCGCTACCAGCTCTTCTTTCGCAGATTTTATGAATAACGCGTCGTCTGCTGAGAAGAAAAAGGTATATAAGTCTGTTCTCCGCAAGGTGTCAGAGCAGCAGCAAGCTGTTGTCGATAAGGCCAGCAGTGCCTCTGCCTGAATTTAGAGACTTTCGGTTCAAACAAGCACGCTACGGCGTGCTTTTTTGTGCCTGTTGTACCCACACGTCAGGCCTCTTACAATGACACCATCATTTACGAGGAGCACAGCATGGCCAAGGGTTTTGAAGTTACGGGAATCATCCACACCATCGGTGAGACGCAGTCGTTCGGTCAGAACGGGTTCACTAAGCGTGAGTTTGTGGTCAAACTGACCGGTGAAGGCGAGAAGGAAGAGTACCCGAACTACGTGGCTCTTGAGTTGATCAAAGACAAGTGTGCTCTGATGGACAGCTACCAGCCAGGCGATGAGATTAAGGTTCAGTTCAATCTGAACGGTCGCCTCTGGAATGCGCCGGGTAAGCCAGAGAAGTGCTTTACCAGTTTGCAGGCGTGGCGTGTGGAGCGTATGGACGATGTGCCTCAGTTTGCTCAGCAGCAGCCAGCACCGTCTCAGGCGTACAATGATTTTGATGATGACGTGCCGTTCTAAATGGGCAGTCTGAATTAATGAAGGCGCGGTGATCGCGCCTTTTTTGTGGATCGGATTCAGGAGAGTGCTAATGCGTGTGTTGATTGCCGGGTCATCAGGGGCCATTGCCGAAGCTGTCGCTAAGCGAATGCGTGATGAAGGGGATCATGTATTCACCTTGAGTCGTGCGGGAGAACCTTCGGCGACACACTGCGTTGCTGACCTTACCAAGCCATCTTCCGTCGAGCAGGTAAAAGCATTCGTTGAGAAGTGTGGGCCACTGGATGCGGTGTTCTGTGGCACTGGGTTGTTGCACGGTGGTTGGAATATGCCCGAGAAGTCGCTGTCGCAGCTGTCGATGGATTGGTTGCAGCAGAACATGCTGGTGAACGTTCAAACCCATGTTCACCTCGCTCAAGCCGTTGAAGCAATCGTTAAACGCTCCGCACCGATTAAGTGGGTCTCTCTATCAGCCATGGTTGGCAGCCTGGAGGATAACGGCCTGGGTGGTTGGTACAGCTATCGTATGAGCAAAGCCGCGCTGAATATGTTTATTCGTAATCTGTCGATTGAATGGTCGCGTAAGGCGCCGGGCAGCGTCGTTGTGGCGCAACACCCGGGTACGACGGATTCTAAGTTGTCGGAGCCGTTTCAGGCCGGGATAGCGGAAGGGAAGCTGTATACCCGTGAGCAGACGGCGGAGCGGCTGGTGGACGTGATGAAGGCGCTAACGCCCGAGCAGAACGGGCGTTTGTTGCATTGGGATGGAAGTGTGATTCCTTTTTGATCTAAAACCTTACTCTTTCAGCCCAGCCCGGCAACTTCATGCCGTCGGCGGTGAGTTCAATATCATCTGGCTCTGGCTGGGCTTCTTTATCGCGGTAGGGCAGTGGTAAGTTCTCTTTCGCAACAGCGCTCAGGTAGTGCTGCTGACTCTCCCGGATCTTCTCATTTCTTGCTATGTAGCTGTGCCATTCGGCTTCGGTGACGAGTGTTTTCAGGTGTTCACGGCTTGCTTGCCCGCTCAGCACCCAGGCACTGGCGTTATTGCCCCCAAAGCCTTTACTGTTTATGAAGCAGACCGGGATCTCCTCGGTAGATACTTTGGTATGGCTGAGAGGAATCGTCAGGTGTGATTGGTGTACATCGGGAGCTATTTCGCTGGCGGTGGTGATGCCCGGTAAAATACCGTGCTGCCAGCTGCCTAACGTCATCAATAATTGGTCAGCAGAGGCGGCAGAAATGGAGTGCCCTAAGTGGGCTTTTACCGCACAGACAGGCCAGTCAGCGATACCGAATTCTTTGGCTAAGCGGTTAAACATATCAGACTCGGTTGTGCGGTTTTGTGGCGTGCTACTGCCGTGAGCCTGCACAAAACTCTTTTGTAACGCGTCATCTCCCAGTGCGGTTTTGCTTAATGTGCGCTTCGCGCTGGCCATGGCTTTTCCCAGGGTAATGTAGTTGCCAATGCCCGGTGCCGAGATTGAACGTTTGTAGCCGTCTGCGTGGATGAACACATCGCCAATGCTCCCGAGTATATTCAGACCAAGCTCAAGCGCGGTGTCGCGGCTCACCAGTACAAAACATTGCGCCGACTCTGCCAGAGTAAAGCCGACGTTATGCGCAAAAGGGCGAGAGGCTTTGCGGAAGTCAGGTTGTTGGTCGTAGTTTTTGCCTTCCAGTTTCTGCAGTCGCTCTTCGGTTGCGAGAGCGCCCATGGCGTTAAAGCCCTCGACGATGCCCGGGATAAGGGGAGCTTCGCTGTTGCCTGCTAATACGAGTTTTCGCCGGCCACTGCGAATGTCGTCCAGAGCCATGCGCAGGTTGTATAGGAAGCTCGCACAAGCGCCGTTATTGCTGCCCGTCGCACCAGTATTGCCCAGCAGGTAGGCGTTAATAAAGTCAGCAGGCATGGTGGATATACCCATCGGAAGCTGACGCGATGTATTGCGCTGGCCTAGCAGTGGAGCGCATAACATGCCACCGAAGCCTTGCATATCCAGCTGGCCAGCCGTCGAGCCCATGTATACCGCGATGTCGTCCGGGCGCATGTGCTGCTTGATATCGTCAGCGTTCATGCCGAGGTTGCCCAGTGCGTCGGCCGCTGCGTAGAGCGCAAGCTGCAAGCCGCGTGGATGATGCTTCGAGTTGTAGAGGCTGGCAACATCAAACCCAGTCGGGATCTGTCCCGCGCTTTGTACGTCGCAGCGCTTATGTGTCTCACGGTATATATTTCTATTTATACCGTTATCTATGTTGAATTCCGCGTCGGTATCTTCACGCTGGAGCTCATTGAAGATCATGCCCTCTGGGTTCCAGCCACGTAGGTCAGGGCAGTCATCGTCCCAAGCGCGGACGAGGGAGTTATTGAGAACTTCATGTGGTGGCTGGTTGGTCAGGTTCGCCAGTTCGTTCTGAAGCTCTGCTTGCTGAACAGGGGAGAGTGCATCGTAGATAATTCGTCGATATGCCTGATGACCGGAGGCACGCCCAGCGGCGTTGATACCGCCGAACGCGGCAATCACTACATCGGTGATTTCAGGAGAGTAAGTTGAATCAGACACAGTGGCCTCCGGTATGTTTTCAAGCTGAGTTGTGGGTGTTAACCCGAGTGTGCTCACACAGTGTGCTCCGCGATGGAGTGTCTGTAATAGAATAAAAAAGACATTTGGTGGTATAAAGAAGACAGCTTCTAAACATCGGGAGGTAGTTTTGCGTAATCGATCTGACTTTCATGTCAGCGTGCTTCAGCTTGATAAGATGCTGTTATCGAGTCTGGCGATGCCACTCGAAATGCTGCATGCCGCGGTGAGTTACCATCGGACCAACACCCGCTCCCGGCTGAGTCTTAATGTTGAACCGGTCTCTACATCTGATGATTGCCAGCCCGTTGGTGGACTTAAGATCGCAAGTGGAACGTCTGTGGCGGATATAGATGAGACTGATCTGGTGATTGTGCCTGCGATGTGGCGCAACCCACTACGCAAGCTGGATGCGTCAGACCCATTATGCGATTGGCTCAGGCAACGTTATTCAGAAGGAGCGGTCATTATGAGTATCGGTACGGGCGCCTGGCTACTCGGAAAAGCAGGTCTCTTAGATGGTCAGGCAGCGACTACTCATTGGCATGCACTGGATGCTTTTGCTCATGACTTCCCGGACGTTCGTCTGCAACGAGATCACTTGCTTACTCAGGCAGGGCGTATCTATTGTGCCGCCAGTATCAACTCGGGCGCTGACCTGATGATTCATCTGATCGGTACATTGTTTAACAACGAAACAGCAGCGTACGTAGAGCAGCAGTTCTCGCCAGAAGCGCGTATGTCCTTTGATAAAAGAGTGTTTACAGAAGGAGCCCCGCAGCACGCTGATGAAGCCATAGCACTGGCGCAGAGTTGGTTGCACCAACATTGGCAGGAATCTCTGTCCATGAGGCGGATGTCGGAGATCGCTGGATTGAGTGAGAGGCAATTAAGTCGTCGTTTTAAGAAAGTGACCGGGGAATCCCCAGGCCAATACTTACTGCATCTCAAGTGTCGCTTTGGCAAAGAGTGGCTCAAGAACAGCGACTTATCGGTTGCCGAGATCGCTCAATTGTGTGGATTCAGTGATGCCAGCCATTTTGGCCGGATCTTTCGCCGGTGGCAGGGCGTGGCTCCATCTGACTACCGACGGGCTGTTCGCGCCAAGCTGTTCAGTGTGAATAGTCAGTTTTAGTAAAAAGATTAATTTTCACTTCCCGAAACAAAAGTCTGGCTGGTAATGTCTGACTACTGGTTTATTTGGCCATGGAGGCCATAAACCTTTTATAAAAATATAATTCGACTAACCTTATGTTACAGAGGCTATTCGGCGCTAAAAGCGCGGGAGAAGGCAATGGCGGTAACAGTACAGAGGGATTTGACGGGGCTGAAGTCTGGGGCGTTTGACGCCTTGTTGAGCTCCGAGGATATGGGAATAGCTATTCTTGATACCGAACTGCGGTATCTGGAGTTGAATTCCTTGCTCGCACGCTTCAATGGCGTGTCTATCAACGAGCATGTGGGCCACACAGTCTCAGAGGTTTTACCAAAACTCGCCCCTCTGGTTATTCCTATTCTGCAGGAAGTATTGGACTCAGGAGAGCCGGTAAGAAACCTGGAGATTTATGGTGAAACCCCCAGTGTGAAGGGGCAGGATTCCTTCTGGAAGGCATCTTACCTGCCGATTTTTTCATCACCCGGTCACGTGTCCGGAATTCTCGTCATGGCGGTCAATCGCACGCTGGAGTACGAACTCAAGCGCATTCGCGAAGAGTCGCACGAACTGCAGCGGCGTATTCTTGATAGCCTGTTCACCTTTGTTGGCATTTTATCGCCTGACGGTCTGCTAATAGATGCCAACCGGGCCCCACTAGAGGCGGCGGGCATTGATCTGGCCGATGTTGTGGGTAAAAGATTCTGGGACTGCATCTGGTGGAACTACTCGCCGAAAATCCAGATGCAATTGCGCTCAGCGGTCATTCGCGCGGGCGCAGGCGAGACAGTTCGTTACGATGTGCCGGTTCGTACGGTCGGCGATACCCGGATTACGATCGACTTTATGATCACTCCTTTGCTGGGTGCCGATGGCGAAGTCACACACCTGGTAGCGTCGGCCAATGATGTGTCAGAAAGAAAGACCCGAGAAGCTGAGTTATCACTGAGTGAAAAACGCTTTCGTCGCGTATTTGATTCAACCGCCGACGGCCTGGTAATGATCAACGAATACGGCGAAATTATGCTCGCTAATCCCAGTATGGCCAAAATGTTTGGTTACTCGCTGTCTGAGCTTTACTCTTGTTCTATCGAAGATCTGATCCCCGCGCATCTGCGCGATAAGCACCGCAAGGAGCGGTCTCGTTATCAGGAAAGCCCAGTTCCCCGAGCGATGGCTGCAATGCGTGAACTGATGGCCTGCCGTCGTGATGGTTCTGAGTTTCCGGTTGAGGTTGCACTGACGCCGTTGCAGTTCCCGGAAGGGACGCGCGTTCTCGCAACAGTGGTCGATATCTCGATTCAGAAGCAGATTCAGACGAGTCTTATTAAAGCTCTAAAAGAAAAGACGTCGCTCCTGAATGAGGTTCACCACCGTGTGAAAAATAACCTTCAGGTGGTATCCAGTTTACTGAACCTTCAGGCTCGCAGCGTACCGAAGGAGTTAGAGGGCGCATTTCTTGAAAGTCAGGGGCGGGTCAAAGCGATGGCACTGATGCATCAACAACTTTACGAACACAAAACCTACGAAAGTATTAGCGCTGAAAAATACAGTAGTGAGTTAGTTACCCTCATAAGCCGCAGTCATACTAACGGAAGTAATTTAAATATCGAAACGGTACTTGTACCTTGCGACCAGGAATTACTTTTGACGATGGATCAGGCATTGCCTTTCGGCTTGCTTCTGAATGAACTTGTAACAAATTCGATTAAACATGCATTTACTGAACAAAATAATGGAGAGATACGAATTTCGATGTTGCAGAAAGGTGACACGAATATCGTAGTTGTCGAGGATAACGGAAAAGGTATCGATGAAAGTATTGAACTCGGCAAAACTACCTCACTGGGTTTTCAGTTGATTCCTGGGTTAGTGGAGCAGCTGGATGCAGAGATATCCTTGCATAGAGAATATGGAACTCGCTACGAAATACGCTTTAGTAAACGGGAGACTGAGGGATGAGTGGCGAAAAGATACTGATCACGGAAGATGAGAGGATCACTGCGCTCGATCTGAAAATGACATTGGAAAAGCTAGGCTACCTAGTGGTTGGTAGTGTGGCGTCGGGGGAGGAGTCTATCGAGTATGCGAGACGCCTAAAGCCCGATCTGGTTTTGATGGATATTCATTTAAAAACAGCCATGATGGGTACCGAAGCCGCTCAGCTGATTTCGAAAGAACTGGATATACCAGTCATTTTCTTGAGTGCCTATTCGGATCGATCTGTAATTCGGGAAGCTGGGCAGTCAACCCCTTATGGCTATCTGATTAAGCCTTATGACGCTCGTGAGATTGATGCCACGATTCAGGTCGCGCTGGCGAAACATGAGGTTGACGATGAAATAAAAAAGAGTGACATGAAGCTCAAGCTCGCACTTGAGGCTGCCAATATGTCGGCCTGGGAGTGGGAGCCTGACGACAAGCGTTGCCTGGCGGAGCCGACCCCGTCAGAGGCGACAAAGTTTTCCAGTACTATCGACGATATTATTAGCCGGGTTCACCCAGATGACCGAGAAATTCTGATCTCCTCACTTAATAACCAGGGCCAGCTTTCGCGCCAGGTCAGGTTGCAGTTCAAAGACACCGATAACTACCATAGTGTGGATTTGTTTGCTGCAGTTGTTACAGATAAAGAAGATCATAAAAAGGTCGTTGGTATTGCTCGCGACGTCGAGAAAGAGGCCAGAGAAAGAGAAGAGCTTCGCCAGGCCAGAGTAGTATTTGAATCAATCTCCGAAGCTATTCTGATCACTGACTCGCAACGAAGAGTCATATCCGCTAATCCTGCTTTAGAGGTTACTACCGGATTTACCATTGAGGAAGTGACCGGACGTGATCCGGATGAGTTTCTTCACGCTCGTCGTCATAAAGATCATTTTTCTCCAAAACTTCTTGAACAAGGAAATCATTTTTGGAGTGGAGAAGTAGCTTGCAATACGAAGTCGGGCGAGCGCTTCCCAGCATGGGAACACATCGCGGGCGTGTTCGATGATGACGGTATTATCACAAATTATGTGTTCACTGTTTCTGATATCGGTGAACTTCGCCGCGCTGAGAAAAACCTGCAGAGAATGGCTTTTCTGGATTCTCTGACAGGTGTCGGAAATCGGGTTCATCTGGAGCGAACATTAAGCGAATGCTTGCGTGCACAGCGACAATCAGCAGAGCCAGTGGCTATTCTTTATATCGACCTGGATGGATTCAAACTCGTCAACGATACATTGGGTCATGCGGAAGGGGATCGGTTGCTGCAGATTATTGCCGAGCGATTCGTCAGTTCAGTAAGGGAAGATGATACGGTGACTCGCGTTGGTGGCGATGAGTTCGTTATTGTTGCGCCTCACTTCAGCGACCATGAAGGAATACGTGTCATGGCGAATAAGCTTCTCAGAGCAGTGGCAGCGCCCATTACATTGTCGCGTGAAGTCGTTGAGGTGTCAGCCAGTATTGGTATTGCTATTTCTGGCGGGGAACTCATTACCCATGAAGATGTTATCACTGCGGCGGATACAGCACTGATGCATGCCAAAAACGCCGGGAAAAGTTGCTTTAAGTTCTATGACTTCGAGCTAGCTATGGTATCTGTCGAGCGAAATCGCATTGAACGGAACATAAAAGGGGCGTTAACCAGCAACGAAATATGTGTCGAGTTTCAGCCACTTGTCGATGTCGTAAATAATCGTGTTTACGGTGCCGAAGCTCTGTGTCGTTGGTACAGTCATGATCTGGGTATGATCCCGCCTGAGCGGTTTATTCCTATCGCTGAACAGAGCAACGTGATACTGGAGTTAGGAACAAAGGTATTAAGTGAGAGCTTTACCCAGCTGCATCATTGGCGACTGCAAGGACTGGATGACCTCGTTGTGTCGATCAATGTTTCTGCTCGTCAGTTATCGGATAAGAACTTCCCCGCAATTATCAGTTATCTTTTAAAGGAGCATGACGTTCCGGCCGATAGAGTCGAGCTGGAAGTGACTGAGACCGCTATCCAGAACAATAAGAATGCAAAGCAGCAGCTTGACGAGCTACGAGCCTTGGGGATACGACTTGCTATCGATGATTTTGGTACAGGGTACTCCTCTCTGAGCCGACTTAAATCCTTGCCTTTTGACCGAGTTAAAATTGATCGCAGTTTCGTGATGGATCTGCCCAATAGTGAAAACGACATAGAAATCTGCAAAGCTATCTTTGCCCTATGTGGTGTTCTCGGTATGAACGTTACGGCGGAGGGAATTGAGAATGAGAATCAGCTTAATACGCTTCGTCAGATGGGATGTGGATGCGGTCAGGGGTTCTTGTTTGGGCGTTCCATGCCATCACTGAGATTTGTAGAGTGGGTAAAAGGGTTCGACTTAAATAACGGCTGAACTATCGGGTGTCTGGCGCTAGAATAATTAAAACCTCTGAAGATACAGAGGGCGATGACAACCGGAGCCGTTACAATGAAGACACATCAGGCCGGCCTGTTCGAAGAGCCGGGTCGTAGCAGTCAGTACCTCGAATATCAATTCCGTTCGACATCCGATGCCGAGTTGCGCCAGGCCTTGTCTCAGGCGGTGAAGCCTGTCGATGGCGCTCATATTCTGGTCGCCTTCAATCAAGCCAGCTGGCAGCGATTAGGGCCGGGCTGGTCGCCTGATGGCTTGCATGATTTTACTGCTCAATATTCTGCAAAAGGGCATGTTATGCCGGCTTCGCAGCGAGACATGTTTATCTGGGTGGTGGGCGAAGATCGTGGCGATGTGATGAATGCCGTCGTGCAGGTCACAGAAGCATTAAATAGCATTGCTGACCTTGAGCTGGATCTCGATGGCTATAAAACTCGTGATGCCCGCATTATTACTGGCTTTGTCGACGGTACAGGCAACCCCGGAACGGCGGAGAAAAAGCGTGCTGCGGCAATTATTCCTGAAGGCCAACCGGGAGAGGGCGGTTCGTTTGTTCTGGGCCAAAAGTGGACGCACCGGCTGCAGGAATTTCTTAGCCTGAGTGTGACTGCTCAGGAAAACGTCATCGGCCGCACCAAAGAGACGAATATTGAGCTGGAGGGGACGGCGCTTCCTCCTGAATCACACGTGGGGCGCACGGATATCGATGTTGATGATGTGCCGATGAAAATGTACCGCCGGGGAACTCCGTACGGCGGTGGCCAGGATAAGGGGCTTTATTTTCTGGCATTTGCCTGTGATATGGATCGCTTTGTGAACGTGATTGATAGCATGCTGGGTAAAGATGATGGCATCACGGATGCCATGATGGATTTCAGTGACGCACTGACGGGTTCTTACTGGTTTATGCCGTCGCAGGAAGATCTTGCAGCTGCTCTTGCGGGGTAACTCGAAGAGATTGGATTCCCGCCCCACGCCTTCGCGGGGTGGAGATCCATTACGCAATACAAACGGGTCGTCTTTAGCTGCTGACCGGCGTTCCCCACAGGTCGTACTCGTCAGAATGCTCGATATCCACCTCAATAAAGTCACCTGGCTGACAATCGAAGAATTCGTTCAGGTAAACCATCCCATCGATGTTTGGTGCATCGGCAATTGAGCGGCCAATCGCGCCTTCTTCGTCGACTTCATCAATAAGCACTGTCATGCGGGTGCCAACGCGACGCGCAAGCTTGCGTGTGCTGATTTCCTGAGCCTTTTCCATAAAGCGATCGTGGCGCTCCTGCTGGATGTCCTCTGGCACATGATCTGGCAGGTCATTGGCTTTAGCGCCTTCAACCGGGCTGTATTTGAAGCAGCCAACGCGATCGAGTTCAGCCTCTTCGAGCCAGTCGAGTAGCATCTGGAAGTCTTCTTCTGTTTCACCGGGGAAGCCAACAACGAAAGTCGAGCGCAATACCAGCTCAGGGCAGATTTCACGCCATTTCTTGATGCGCGCCAGAGTGTTCTCTGCGTGGGCAGGGCGCTTCATCAGTTTCAGAATCCGTGGGCTGGCATGTTGGAAGGGGATATCCAGGTACGGAAGTATCTTGCCCTCAGCCATAAGAGGAATCACGTCATCAACATGCGGGTATGGATAGACGTAATGCAGGCGAACCCAAACGCCCATCTTGCCGAGCTCTTCACAGAGATCGAGCATCTTGGTTTTAACGGGTTTGCCATCCCAGAAGCCGGTGCGGTATTTCAGGTCGACACCGTAGGCTGAGGTGTCCTGAGAGATCACGAGAAGTTCTTTGGTACCAGCGTCGACCAGTCGTTTAGCCTCTTCCAGTACGTCTCCGATCGGACGGCTGACATGCTTGCCGCGCATATCTGGAATAATGCAGAAAGTGCAGCTGTGGTTACAGCCTTCTGAAATTTTCAGGTAGGAGTAGTGACGTGGCGTCAGTTTCACGCCCTGAGGCGGAACCAGGTCCGTAAAGGGGTTATGCTCAGTCTGCTTGGGTGACCATTCATGTACGGCGGTCATCACTTCTTCATAGGCCTGAGGGCCCGTTACCGCGAGCACTCCTGGGTTCTTTTCTTTGATCAGCTCGGCGTCGGCGCCTTTGCCCATACAGCCTGTCACGATGACCCGGCCATTCTCGTTCATGGCTTCGTTGATGGCGTCCAGTGATTCCTGTTTTGCAGCATCAATAAAACCACAGGTATTCACTACCACGACATCAGCATTGTCGTACTGATTAACGACGTCGTAGCCATCGAGTTTGAGTTGGGTCAGGATGCGCTCAGAGTCCACCAGCGCTTTCGGGCAGCCAAGACTGACAAATCCTACTTTGCCGCTGCTTGGAATTGCATCGCCTTCACCGACACTTGGGGTTGAGGGTTGGTCTGTCATGGTGGGTACCTTCGCCGCCGGGGTAATTATTTCAAGGCGGCGATTGTACCTGATATGTGCGGGGCTTTTTAGTGGGATGCTTTCGACGCTTGTATCGTGTGCTCGATGTGAGATAGCTCAGTACAGTTTCGTCCGTTTTCCTTAGCGCGATAGAGAGCATCGTCGGCTCGTTTGAGAAGTGCATTGAAGTTTTCATCGTGCTCGGTCAATTCTGCGGCTCCGATACTCACCGTGACAGGGATCTCCGAAGGCATGAGTTTTGATATCTGGTGGCGCATGACTTCGGCTTTATAGTGAGCCTGATTCAGGCTGCAGGGTTCCATCAGTACGATAAACTCTTCGCCACCGAAGCGTGCGACAGTGTCTTCGGTGCGGCACTGACGTTCGAGCAGAGTTGCTACCTGCTCAAGGATCTGGTCACCGACAATGTGCCCATGAGTGTCATTAATTTTTTTGAAATGGTCGAGATCAATAATCAGTGTTGTCAGGGGTGTGTTATGGCGGCGAGCCCGTGCGATTCGCTGGTCGACCATCTCTAACATGTAGTGGCGGTTATACAGACCCGTGAGCTGGTCATGCATGGCCAGTTGAAGAAGGCGATCCTGTTGACGTTTCAGAGTGATGTGCGTGTCAACGCGCGCGGACAGAATCACCGGGCGTATCGGTTTGGTAATGTAATCAACGGCACCGATGCGCAGGCCCAGCTCTTCATCTTCGATATTGTCGCGGCCGGTGACAAAGATGATAGGGATGTCTCGTGTCTCGCTCATGTCTTTGAGTTCGCGGCAGGTTTCGTAACCCGAGATCCCAGGCATTTCGATATCTAGCAGAATCAGGTCAGGTTTGTGCTTCAGCGCCATGTCCAGGCACTGCTGTCCGCTTGTCGCTGTTTTTACTCGGTAGCGTTCCTGAAGTACAGCGGCCATAACGCGTATATTCGACGGGGAATCATCGACGAGTAAAACGGTGGATAGCGGAATGTCATTAGGCATTTTTATTGCTCTCGGTTATCTGCTGAAGCAGTGATTTAATCCTAGACTGAGCTTTTGCGTTTTCAAATGCGGTGATTTCGTGTGCAAGCTGCCCCAGTTCTGCTTCGTAATACGCATTCCCAAGGGGTTTAAGCATGAATTCCAGACTCTTCTGACTAATGTAGTCGTTTTGTTCCAAAGCGTGATTTATTGCAACCAGTTGTTCTCTAAGGCCAATAAGTGGCGTCGGCGTTTTGGCATTGTTAGTGTTTTCCAGCAGTTCTGTCAGCCGCCCTGTTTCTTCATGCAACTCGTCAAGCAACTGACCGGCAGTGCTGGTGTTGCCAGTGCGGATATCCTGATCCAGCTTGGAGGCGACTTTCTGTAGGGCAACGAGCCCGAGATTGCCTGCGACGCCTTTGAGGTTGTGTGCTACCTCTCTGAGTGCGTCATAGCGGCCGCCATCGAGGAGCTGTGTCATTTCAGACAAGCGCACAGGTTGTTCACTGCGGAACATATCGATTAATTGGTTGAGCAGTTTCTCGTTGCCGACAACGCGTTTAAGCGCCTGCTGGCGATCCCAGATGGTCTCTCCGGCTTGAGGCTGACTTCTAATGACGACAGCGTTGCTTACTGACGATTCCTGATTTATGTCATCTGTCAGTAACCAGCGTTCGAGCATTGACGTCAGTAAACCAGGGTCAACAGGTTTGGCCAGGTAGTCGTTCATGCCGGATGCAAGGCATCTCTCTTTGTCGCCAGTCATGGCGTGCGCTGTCATGGCAATGACCGGAGTGCTCTGGTGCTGGTCGCCAGCTCGCCCGTGGCGCAGTGCCCGAGTCGCTTGATAGCCATCCATGACGGGCATCTGGCAGTCCATAAGAATCAGGTCAAAAGGAGACTCTTCGGAGCTAATTTTCTGAATAGCTTCATCGCCATTTTCTGTTACCACGACTTTGATACCGAGCGCGGTGAGCATTTCTTCTGCAACCAGTTGATTTACCCGGTTGTCTTCAACCAATAGTACCCGTTTGTTACGGAAGGAAGGCTTATCGCGTTTCGGGCCTGAACCTTCAGTCTGGCCGAATTCCTTACGGGTATGGAAGTACTCGACCAGGTTAAGTACGTTCAGTGGCTTTAACACGTGCCCGTGAAGTCTGCCGGATTCGAGCACTCGCTCAGATTGACGGAAGCTGACTGGCACCATCAACACTCTGAGCGCCGTATCCATCGCCGGTAGTTGAGCGAGTGCTTCTGAGCTGTCTCTCCAGTCTTCCCCCGGAATATTGCTGCTCAGGATCAGAAGGTCGACGCTGTCGGGGTCGCCTATCAGTATTTCGGAGGCATCTGCGGTAGAACCTACGGCATCCACTCTGGCACCCAAAGCTTCGAGGTTCTGGCGGGTAATCTCGCGGGATTTAGGGTTATTAATAATTGCCAGTACACGAGTGCCGTTAAGGCCGGGAAGGGGGGTCGCTTCGGGGGCAATATCGAGTTGTACGGTGGCGGTAAACTCACTGCCTTTATTTGGAGTGCTTTGAACGGAAACTGAACCGTTCATGCGTTCACAAAGGTTTTTTACGATAGCGAGCCCGAGCCCACTGCCGCCAAACTCTCTCGTGGTGGAGGAGTCGACCTGTTTAAATGCATTAAAGAGATTGACCCGCTTGGTTTCGTCAATGCCTATGCCGGTGTCTTTTACTCTCATCAACAGTTGCCATTTATCATCAACCAGGAGTTGTTCTATAGAAACCGTGACTTCTCCTTCATTGGTGAATTTAATGGCGTTACTGAGAAGATTGATCAGTATCTGACGGACCCGCCCAGGGTCGCCGATCACGGTATTGGTGTGCAGTTTTGAAGTATCGACCAATAGCTCCACGGCTTTTGTTTCGGCCTGGCTGGCCAGCGATTCTGTAGCGGCTGTCAGTACACCGTTAAGCTCAAATTCAATGGATTCAAGTTCAAGCTTATTCGCTTCGATTTTTGAAAAGTCGAGGATGTCGTTAATCAGTGTAAGCAGAGACTGCGCACTGTTTTGCGCAATGCGTATCCGGTTAAGCTGATCGTCTGTGAGTGGAGTATCTTTCAGGAGGTTGAGCATACCAAGAACGCCATTCATTGGCGTACGGATCTCATGACTCATGGTCGCGAGGAAGTCGCTTTTGGTGCGTGCTGCGCTTTCTGCCTCTCGCTTTGCGGCTAATAATGCAAGCTCATTCTCTTTCTGTTGGGTCACATCGCTGGTCATTCCGACAATCCGGGACCCCTGCGTATGATCGTCGTCAAGAATGACTGCAGCCGTTCGAACGTGACGCTCTTTTCCATCCGCGCGCACGATTCTGAATTCGTAGTCGAAAGGTTTGCTGTGCCGAATAGCGTCTTTGAGGCGCGTGACAACCCAGTCGTGGTCTTCTGGATGAATATAGGATTCCCATTCTCTGATGTTCGGCGGGGCAACATCAGGGTCGATAGCGTACAGCTCCCGCATCCCGGCATCCCAGGTCATTTCTCCGGTAGCCAGGTTATGCTCCCAGATGCAAATGCCAGCTGACTCCGTCGCCAGTTGAATGCGTTGATGACTGATATTGATTTCGGTCTGTGCGAGCTTGTTCTCTGTGATGTCGAGGTGGGTACCAATCATGCGCAGTGGTTTTCCGTCCTCGTCCCATTCAACGACTCGACCCGTGTCGTGGACCCAGATCCAGCGACCATCTTTGTGTTTCATTCTGGCTTCGCATTCATAGCGATCCAGTGTGCCTTCCCAGTGCTGTTGAAGAAGCTCGCCTGAGCGTTCCAGATCGTCCGGGTGGCAAGCATCCAGCCAGGTGTCGATAGATACTGGTGCCAACTCGTCGAGCGTGTAGCCAATAATATTGGCCCAGCGCTCACTGAACGACGTTTCTCCAGTCTTGATGTTCCAGTCCCAGAAGCCGACCGCGGTTGACTCAATCATCAGCTGATTGCGCTGGGCTTCCTCACGCTTCTCTGCTTCCTGTTCACGTTCTTCAGTGATGTCCTGAAATGATCCGAGTAGGCGAGTGCAGGTACCATCGACCATCACGGGTGTACCCAGAGCGCGGGCCCATATCCGTCGGCCTTTGGCGGTTTTCAGTGGTAGCTCAAGATCCCAGTTCTGGCCTTTCTCTATGGCGTCTGCAATAGCGATACGCAGACTCTCTTTGGCTTCATCGCCGTCGTAAAAATCGATGCCGTTCTTCACGGTCGGGATAAAGTCGTCATCGACTTCATGAATCAAGCGGGTGACTGGCGTCCAGTAGAGACTTTCTGTTTTGAGGTCGAGCTCCCAGCCGCCAATACGCGCTTGTTTACTGACGGCATCCAGCAACAGGCGCTCACGTTCAAGCGCATTGTCGGTTTCTTCCCGTGCGAGTTCGTCCCCGATCCACTTCGCGAACAGTTGTATGAGCTCAATCTCGCCGGTGCTGAATGCCCGTGAGCGCGCTTCTGGCCCTGAAAAATTGATTGTGCCGTAAAGCTTGTCCTTCAGAAACAGTGGGGCAGCAAGGTACGACTCAAGGCCGAAATTGGCGTAAGCAGGATGATGCTGGGTGTCGCTGTCTCCAACATGGTGATGCGCGACGGCGTGGCAACCGCCTATGGTTTCAGAGCAGTAGGTGTTGCCCAGTTCAAAGCTGTCACCTGGCTTAAGAGCATTATCAGGGTTCAGGGTGAAACGAACCGTGTAGTGCTCGTCACTGATGTGACTGATGATGCCTATGGGCAGGTTGAATATCTCGCAGCCCAGACCAAGAATTCGCTCTGCCTTAGTGTTGATGGTTGCCTGGCGATCAGAGGTAATCTCGTGCAAGCGGCGCATGGCGTCCAGGGTGCGGTGCTGGTCTGTGACATCGGTGCGCAATGCGACGTAGCCCGTTATGTCGCCTTGGTCATCTCGCTGGGTCGAAATGGTGGTTTCTACCCAGTAAAGCTCGCCGGTCTTAGTACGATTGCAGATCTCGCCACGCCAGATGTCTCTATCAGCCAGTGTTTCGAACATTTCTTCGAAGAACTGGCTACTGTGATGGCCTGAGTTGACGATGTGGTGTGTACGGCCAATTAACTCCTCGCGCTCGTAGCCGCTGATGTCGCAGAACAGATCATTCACGTATTGAATGCGGCCTTGTTTGTCAGTAACGGCTACGATCGCGTGCTGATCCAGAGCGTATTTTTGTAAAAGCCAGTGATCACCTGAAGGGGCTTCGGGGATATTGGGGGTGGGCTGAGGCATGCCTGCTCCGTGGTAGAAAGTACAATCCGCTTTAAAGTATAGTCACTCCACAGGTTAGCGCAGGGCGAATCCGGGCCTTTTCGCCATCATTTCTGATAACAAGGAGTCTTAATATGCGTGGTTTTTTATTACTGGTCGGTATGGTCGTGTTTTCGGCTGCTCTGCCGGTACACGCGGGGAAAGTTTATGTCTGTAAATCAGCAGCGGGCGAGACCCTGTTTTCACAGACGCCATGCCCGTCAGAATACTCGGTGAAGGAAGAACGTCAGGTTGATACCAGTAAGCCGTCACGAGGCGCCTCGGAAGCCGAGTTGCAAGGTATGGCTGATGAGTTATCACGGAACAATGACCGGATTCGCGTGCAGCGTGATCTGAAAAATGCGAAGAAGAAGCTCACCGATCTTCAGAATGAACGCGAGCGCATGATCAAAGAAAAATCTGAGTTGGCCAAGTCTCTTGCAGGCCCGAATGCCCGTAACCGGGCCCAGGCGATCGTTGATGAGATGAAAACCGGCGCAGACCGTTATAACGAGCAGATACGCCAGCAACGAGAGAATATCTCCGGACTCGAAAAACGCTTGTCGGAAATCAATCAGGCGTCCGACTCTGCCAAACAGGAGCGCGACCGCTCTCGAATGGCGATCTGACTCAATGCCTGAACGTCCTCTGGTCTGGCTACTGTCAGCCTATCGTTCCGAAAGCCACGCCAGCTGGGTTAACTGGCTATCGAATCAGCAGGACTTGCCGGTGCGCTTTCGTATCTTCGAACTTCCTGGCCGCTACTTCCGCTGGCGTATCCGGGGTAACCCGTTGTCGTGGATGGCAGAATTCCGGGACGCGCTCCGGCAAGAATGCCCTCATCATATTCTCGCAACATCCATGGTGGATATTGCCACCATCAAAGGGCTGCACCCAGAACTCGCAGGTACTCCTGTGACTTTGTATTTTCACGAGAATCAGTTTGCTTACCCAGTGGGTGACCGTCAGCACTCGTCGATTGACCCACAGATGGTTCAGTTGTACGGGGCCTTGGCCTCTGAGCGTTGTTTGTTTAATTCGCGCTTTAATCTCGAGTCTATGTTGCAAGGAGTCGCAGAGCTTCTGCGTAAGTTACCGGACGCCGTCCCCGACAATGTTGTTGATCAGTTACGAGCGAAGAGCTCGGTTTTACCTGTCCCTGTCGATACAGTAAATATCGATACAGTAACTATCGATACGACTCCAGAGAAAATAGACTCGACGCCTGTGATTCTCTGGAATCACCGCTGGGAATATGACAAACGGCCCGATCGTTTCGAGGCGTTGCTTGATGCGGTCGGGTCACGAGATATCGATTTTCAGCTGGCATTGTTGGGCCCAAGGCCCAGTAAAGTGCCAGTGGAACTGTCGCGCATACGTACACGCTATGCGGATTGCATCATTGCCGACGGTATGGTTCCGCGCGTTGAATATGAAGCTTTGCTGAAGCGTGCTCAAGTAGTTGTCAGCACCGCAGATCATGAGTTTCAGGGGCTGTCGATGATTGAAGCTGTGAGTGCTGGCGCAATTCCTGTCGTGCCTGACGCTTTGTGTTACCGCGAACAGTACCCAGACTGCTGTCGATATACGCCGGGCGATGTTGACGATGCAGCAGACCGGATGACAGATGCCTTACTGAACGGACAGAAAGTCGATATATCACGATGGACGACGGCATCTACACGCGAACTGTGGCGGAATTTAATGACTTACTTCAGCCTGCCTGCTGGCGTTACTGAAGTCACCAACGGATCAAATTCATGGGATTTTTACACTGGCTGAGACCGGATTTTCTTTTTAGTCAACTGAATGCAATTGACGAAGAGCGTAAACCGGCTGGTTTATCGCTTGCCGAAGAAGCGAAAGAACGCATCCGTGTCTGGCAGATTATCGGTATCGCCTGTGTGTGTCTGCTTTTGGTGCATTACGGAAAGTACAGCAGTAACCTGACCGCACTGGTGAAGTGGTGTTCAGACGTAATGTCTGACCCCTCGATATATCGTGACTATCATCGTTACGAATATCGGGAGCTACTGGGATATATCTGGTGGGGCAGCATTAACCTGCTTGGATTTCTGATCATTCCGATGCTTGCTATTCGGTTCTGGTTTAAAGATTCATTGCGTGAATACGGGTGGCAGTGGGGAAGTGTGCACCATCACTGGCGTGGTTACGTCCTGTTAGCCTCGCCCATTATGATCTTTGCCATTATCGCCAGTTTTGGTGATGACTTTTCGAAACATTATCCCTTCTATAACCGCGCACATCGAAGCTGGTTCGATCTGTTAAGTTGGGAAGTGATCTACGTTTTGCAATTTATTGCTGTCGAGTTCTTTTTCAGGGGGTATCTGGTCAATGGACTCAAGCGCCAGTTCGGTAGTCTGTCGATTGCGGTGATGTGTTTGCCGTACTTGATGCTGCACTTTCCGAAGCTTTGGCCGGAGTCTTTTGGCGCGATTCTTTTCGGCTTTTTTCTCGGGGTTCTAGCTTTGATGTCGCGATCCATCTGGGGCGGTGTGATGGTGCATGTGTCGATTGCCTTAATGATGGATATCGCTGCCTTGATACAGACAAAAGGGCTTCCGCATCACTGGTAGTCTATTCAGGCTCGTAAATGTAAGGGGATGTGCGTTCGGACGCGACCTTGTCATCTAACTCTGGTGCTCGTTCTGCGCGCAGTGCTACCCAGGCTGCAACGTCTTCGCGCCATTCTTCCGCTGGGCGTAGTTCGGGCGCAGCCAGAAGTTTCGCTTCGGTACCGCGTGATGCGAATACAACAATGTCCTGAACTTTGTATGCTCTCATAGCCATGATAATTACCTCCGGGTGGGGTTATAGCAAAGCTGGGATGAGACAGCCAGATCAATCCCGCCTGAACGGCAGTCTTTCTGAGGCGGCAGTGGCATATTCTTCAATGTACGCCGCTTCTTCACGTGTAAATCTGCCAATAGCGTCGTGAAATTCCGGATGTGCGAGCCAATGGTAGCTTCGTGTGAACTCGGGGGCGAAGCCACGGCTGATCTTGTGTTCTCCCTGAGTGCCCGGGTTAAACATACCCAGGTTCTTCTCGATGCAGAACTCAATCCCCTGGTAATAGCAGGCCTCGAAATGCAAGGCATCGTAGTCGCGTAGACAACCCCAGTAGCGGCCATAAAGTGCGTTATCGTCGAAGAAACAAAGGGCGGCAGCGCATGGGCCTTCTTCGTCTTCTGCGAGTACCAACATCATCGAATCTGCCATGGTCTCACGGAGTTGGTGAAAGAAACTGGGCGTAAGGTAAGGATGAGAGCGTCTGCGGTAGTAGGTGTCGCAGTAGCAGTGATAGAAGATATCAATCATCTCAGGGGTAATTCTTTCTCCCTGAAGGCGCGAAACTTTGATTCCTTGTTCAGATATACGGCGACGCTCTTTAAGCAGGTTCTTACGTTTACGGCTTGCGAATGTTGCCAGAAACTCGTCGAAGGATCTGAAGTCGTTGTTTCTCCATATAAACTGACACCCTTTACGTTCTGATGCGTCTGTATTCGGAGCCAGTTCTTCCGCGGGAAAGTTCATGTGCCAGCCACTCAGCCCCTTGCTTGTGCAAAACTCCGATAACCCCTGAGCCAGACTTTCGCGATCTACTGAATTAGTACTCAACCATCGTGGCCCTGGAACGGGCGTGAAAGGAACGCCAATAAGTAGCTTAGGGTAATACTGCATGCCATAACTGGCGTAGGCCTCTGCCCATTGCCAGTCGAATACGTACTCGCCGTAACTGTGGTCTTTAATATAGGCAGGGAGAGCAAGACAGGGAGCCCCTGTGTCATCAAGGCTGATCAGGTGGCACGGTGTCCAGCCGGTGTCTGCTGACACTGAGCCGCTGGACTCCAGAGCATGTAAGAAGTCGTAGCGCAGGAATGGCCCGGCATTGGCTGGCAAAACTGCATCCCACTGGTCTTTCGGAATGGCGTTTATGGCCGGAAGAGCAATGAATTCGTGCATTTATAGCGAACCTCCAGGGCACCTCTGATTAATGCAATTATGAAAGCCCCGAAGGGCGTGATCTGTAGGCATTTCATCTCTTTGTAGTTGATCTCGCCAAGGACTCGTCATTACCTTCGATCAACGCCGCGATTTGAAGCACTATAGCACTCACGCGCTGCGTGACTGCATTATTTAGAGGTGCCCTAGTGACCTTGCGCGCATGGCGATTTATCATGAAAACAATAAACAGGAGAGATTATGTTCCGCTTAGATGAACGCCTGCAAGCCGATACACTGTATTTGGGCCGCTTGCCTTTGTGCAAAGTACTGATGATGAAGGATCGCCGCTACCCTTGGTTGATTCTGGTGCCTTCCCGCTCTAACGTTTTCGAGTATTACCACCTGAAGAAAGACGATCGCCTTCAGTTGATGGAAGAATCTGCATTTGTTGCAGAGAAGATGGCAGATCACTTCGGGTCTGACTCTATGAACATTGCCGCTCTGGGGAACGTTGTTGCTCAGTTGCATGTTCATCATATTGCGCGATTCAAAACTGATCCTGCCTGGCCCGGGCCAGTCTGGGGGCACAGTCCTGCAGAAGCCTATTCTGACGAAGAGCTGGAAGCGCGCTCAGAAGAAATGATTAATTTATTGAACAGTCACTTCATTAAAGAGTCTGAAGCAGACGACGATATTCAGGACACTGTGTACTGGTAAGAGGTGAATGTGGAAGTTTTTCGACGTTACATGAACAACCCGTTACGTAATTTCAATTACCTGATTGGTTGTGAAGAAACTCGACAAGCCATTGCTCTGGACCCTTTGGATGGTGATGCGATGGTGGCCCTGGCAGAAGAGCAGGGTTACACCATCAAATATATTATTAATACGCACGAGCATCATGATCATGTCGAGGGTAATCCTGCGGTTGTGGCGGCCACGGGCGCGGAAGTTATTGCGCACAAAAACGCGATCGCCAAAATACCCAATGTTGATCGGGGAGTGATTGCCGGTGACCTGATTGAATTGGGTTCGCTCAGGCTTCACGTTCTTTTTACTCCTGGTCATACGCCGGTACATTTATGCTTGCTTGTAAAACCCGAAAACAATGGCGGAACACCAGTCCTTTTTTCAGGTGATACGTTATTCAATGCCTGCGCAGGAAACTGTCGAAATGGTGGTGACGTTGACGAAATGTACGATTCATTTGTGTCACAGCTTATGCCGCTGCCTGACGATACTCTGTTGTATCCCGGGCACGACTACATGAAGAATAATCTGGCCTTTGCATTAACGCGTGAACCAGAGAATAACGATGCCAGTGATTGGCAGGCGTCGGTTGCAGAGACGGAACCTAACGATATGCCTGTTATGACCATGGGGCAGGAGCGTTTATATAATCCGTTTTTGAGATTACATCATCCAGCGGTCATTGATGGTTTAAAGGCGGAGTTTCCGCATCTGGGGTTAAGTGATCGCGATGTGTTCAAAGCATTGCGGAAATTGCGTGATCAGTGGTGAGGCTTTTTTGGCGCTCAGTCTTTAAGAGCATCGTGTACTTTTTTACGCAATTCCGGCAGTACCTTGCTTTCAAACCAGGGGTTTTTCTTTAACCAGATTTGGTTTCTGGGTGACGGATGCGGGAGCGGAAAAAAGGGCGCTTTGGCTTCTGTCGCGTGCATAACGCGCTCGGTCAGTGTTTTGTAGCCGTCGTTCAAATACGATTTCTGTGCGTACTGGCCGATCAGCAGAATTAGCCTCAGATCTGGCAGATGCTCAAATACCTTCTGATGCCATTGCGGAGCGCATTCCTTTCTTGGGGGCAGATCGCCCGACTTTCCTTTACCCGGATAACATAGCCCCATCGGCATAATGGCTATTTTGTTCTCGTCATAGAATTCATCATCGGAGAGCTGTAACCACTGGCGCAGTTTATTGCCGCTCGGATCATTCCATGGAATGCCAGTTTCGTGAACACGTGTGCCAGGTGCCTGGCCAATAATTAATATCTTTGCAGTACTGGCGACTTGAATGACCGGATTTGCTCCTAGTGGTAAATCATGGGCGCATAAGTCGCAGTTGCGAATTTCGGTCAGCAGGTTTTTGAGAGGGATGTCGGGCATAACAAAAGAGGGCCGAAGCCCTCTCTGCGAAGATGTGACTTAAAGAGCCATATCCTTCAGCTTCTTCAGCGGCAGAACTTTAACCTTGGTGGAAGCAGGCTTAGCTGCAACATCCATCGTCTCGCCTGGGCGGAACGGGTTTGGCACGTTTTTACGCGCTTTCTGCGCTGGTTTCTTAACTGTTTTTATTTTCAGCAGACCAGGCAGGGTGAACTCACCAACGGCACGCTTCTTAACGTGGCGCTCGATTACGATACCCAGTTCATCAAGCACGGCGCTGACTTCTTTCTTAGACAGGCCGGTGTTCTCTGCAATTTCGTTCAGAATCTGAGTTTTGGTGAATTTTTCACGAACGGCTGTAATTTTACGGGCCGGTGCGGCTTTAGCCGTCGTTGGTTTCTTTGCTGCCATAGTGGTTTTTCCTTTTCTTGAGTAAGCGGCTGCCCGAAATGCGTAGAGAGATGAGTGCTAACAGGCTCTTCGATTCTTAAGCAAAAAAAAAGGGTTAGCAACCCGCTAACCCCTGTTTTTTAGGCATAGATCACGAAATCAGCCTAATTTTTTCAACGCCCAGCCAAAGATGTCAGAGTAGCGCACTGGGAACAGGCGTTGGATGCGATCCATCAGGCGAGCGTCACTACCGATCAGAATGCGGCGTTTACCGCCTTTAACGCCTTCCAAAATGGTGTCAGCGGCTTGCGCTGGGGTTGTTTTAGCAATTTTTTCGAAGTGTTTCGCTTGCTGCTCCAGCGTCTGGTTGTCGCCAGTCATACTGGTTTTCATACGACCATTGCGAACGATATTGGTCTTGATGCCACCCGGGTGAACGGTGGTCACAAAGACGTTGGTGCCCTTCAGCTCCTGACGCAGTGACTCAGTAAAGCCGCGAACTGCAAATTTAGTGGCGTTGTATGCCGCTTGCGTCGGTAAGGCAATGATGCCGAAGATGCTTGAAACATTGACGATGGCAGACTCAGGACGTTCTTTCAGCAACGGCAGGAACGACTTGGTACCGTAGACGACACCCCAGAAGTTGATGTTGACGATCCACTCCATGTCTTCATAGCTCATACGTTCGACTGTTTCAGACAGAGCAACACCTGCGTTGTTAATGATCATATCGACTTGACCATGGTCCGCTTTTACCTGTTCTGCATAGGCTTCCCATGCACCACGATCTGCAACGTCGAGTTTCTGCAGGGTGACTTTGCCAGTACCACGCAGGATAGATGCGGTCTCTTCCAGAGCTTCCATATTAACGTCCGACAGAGCGAGATTAGCGCCCTGCATGCTGAGCTGTTGAGCGAGTGCGCGGCCGATGCCGGACGCTGCGCCGGTGACAACAACGACTTTCTCTGAATAAGACTGCATAGCTCGAATACCTTCTGTTGATTGTTATTTCTGTATGGCTGCAAAGCTTACTGTGTGCCCATGCTATCTCAAGGTGTGAAAGTGTCATGGAACAGTGAAATAGTACCCTTACGACCCTATCCAGACGGTTAACGCGGCTGGTCAGATCCGCTATAATGCGCGGCTTTTACTGACTTGCCGGCGGAACTCCACCGCGCCAGGCGGATTTCGATGACAGGGAAGGGCGTTCAGCGGCCTCCCAGACTGACTTAGGACCGAACGATGCGCACACATTACTGTGGTGATATCAACGAAACACTGATTGATCAGACCGTAACCTTCTGCGGTTGGGTACATCGTCGCCGTGACCACGGTGGCGTCATCTTCCTCGACGTACGTGACCGTGAAGGTCTGGTACAGGTCGTTTTCGACCCGGATACCGTTGATGCATTCAACACCGCTGACAGTGTTCGCTCAGAGTTCGTTGTTCAGATTACCGGTCGTGTTCGTGGCCGCCCTGAAGGCACCACCAACGAGAACATGAAAACCGGCATGATCGAAGTGCTGGGTAAAGAGATCAACGTTCTGAACAAGGCAGCGACGCCTCCATTCCCACTCGACGGTTACACCGACGTGGGTGAAGACGTTCGCCTGAAGTACCGTTACATGGATATGCGTCGCCCTGAAATGCAGGACAAGCTGCGCTTCCGCTCAAAAGTAACCTCTGCGGCCCGTCGTTTCCTGGAAGACAATGGCTTCCTCGATATCGAAACACCGATCCTGACCCGTGCAACCCCAGAAGGTGCGCGTGACTACCTGGTACCTAGCCGTACTCACGAAGGATCGTTCTTCGCATTGCCGCAGTCACCACAGCTGTTCAAGCAGCTGCTGATGGTTTCTGGTTTTGACCGTTACTACCAAATCGCTAAGTGCTTCCGTGACGAAGATCTGCGTGCTGACCGCCAGCCAGAATTCACCCAGATCGATATCGAAGCGTCTTTCATTAATGAAGACGAAATCATGGGTATGGTTCAGGGCATGATCAAAGACATCTTCGCGAAAGAGCTGAGCGTCGACCTGGGTGATTTCCCACGCATGCCGTTCTCCGAAGCGATGAACAAATACGGTTCTGATAAGCCAGACCTGCGTATTCCGATGGAGCTGGTTGATGTTGAAGAATTCCTGCAGGACATCGACTTCAAAGTATTCGCAGCGCCCGCGAAAGATCCTAAGTGCCGCGTTGCAGCGTTGAAAGTACCAGGTGGTGCTGAGCTGTCTCGTAAGCAGATCGACGAATACACCAAGTTCGTTGGTATTTACGGTGCGAAAGGTCTGGCCTGGATCAAGGTCAACGAAATCGAGAAAGGCGTAGAAGGTCTTCAGTCTCCGATCATCAAGTTCATTGGTGACGACAACACCATGAAGATCATGGAGAAGCTGGACGCTAAGAACGGCGACATCGTGTTCTTCGGTGCAGACAAAACTAAGGTCGTGAACGAAGCCCTTGGCGCACTGCGTTGCAAGTTGGGTGAAGACCTGAACATGTACACCAAAGAGTGGGCTGCTCTGTGGGTTATTGACTTCCCAATGTTCGAAGAGAACGACGACGGTTCAATGACCGCGCTACACCACCCATTCACTGCACCAAGCTGTTCACCAGAAGAGCTGGAAAAAGCACCTCTGGAAGCGCTGTCACGCGCTTACGATATGGTACTGAACGGTTGCGAACTGGGTGGCGGTTCTATCCGTATTCACGACGAAGCGATGCAGCAGACCGTATTTAAAGTGCTGGGCATCTCAGAAGAAGAGCAACGTGAGAAGTTCGGCTTCCTGCTCGACGCTCTGAAATTCGGTGCGCCACCACACGGTGGTCTGGCATTCGGCCTGGATCGTCTGATCATGCTGCTGACTGGCGCAACCAGCATCCGTGAAGTGATTGCCTTCCCGAAAACTCAGTCGGCTGCGTGTGTAATGACACAGGCTCCGGGTGAAGTCAGCAACACGCAACTGCGTGATCTGCATATCAAACTGCGTGAGAAAGCAAAACCGGCGGAATAATCTGACGGTTTAGCAATCACGATTAAAAACGGGCGCTTATAGTAAGCGCCCGTTTTTATTTGCGGTGTTATTACTGCCTATCGCCTCGTAATTCGGCGACTTTCTCTTTTAAGTAGCCTGGGCTTGCATCTTCTGGCGGCACGGTATCGCCGACTACCATATCGATTTTCGACCAGAACCGTTGCGGTAATCGTGTAAGGGCAGGGCGGTCTTTATGGCTGAAGAAACTTCCCCACAGCCCGCGCAGTGCCATTGGTATGACTGGGACCGGCGTTTCATCGAGTATCCGGCTGATGCCATTTTTAAACTCGTCTATTTCACCGGTTGTTGTGAGCTTTCCTTCCGGGAAAATACACACCACTTCGCCAGCTCGAAGTTCTTCAGCGATTCTCTCGAATGCTTTTTCATACCCTTCAGGGTCGGCTTTTTTACTGTCGATCGGGATCGCTTTCGCCGTGCGGAAGATGAAGTTCAGCACCGGCATGTTGTAGATGGGCTTAAAGGTAACGAAGCGAACCGGGCGGCGGCACGCGCCTCCAATTAACAGAGCATCTACGAATGACACATGGTTGCACACGAGCACACAGGCGCCTTCATCCGGAATTTTATGCAGGTTAATGTGGTTTACCCGGTACATGGTGTGCGTAAGCACCCAGATGATAAAGCGCATCGCAAATTCAGGGATCGTACGATAAATATAGATAGAAACCAGCGCATTCAGGATCGCGAGGATCATAAAGAACTGTGGTATTGAGAGGTCTAGTACGCCCAGAACAATAATCCCTGTAATGGCTGACGCGACCATAAACAGAGCATTCATAATGTTGATTGCGGCGATCACCTGAGATCGGTGCTGAGGTTCAGAGCGTGCCTGAACCATAGCGTACAGAGGAACGATGTAGAAACCGCCAAAGACACCGATCATCAGAAAGTCAAAGACGATACGAAGGTTCCACGGTGAGCTTAAAAACTCCCCAGCGTTAATCAGTTCGGTGCCAATGGCGGGTAAGTCCTGCAGGAATAAGTCGATACCAAATATGGTCAGACCAATCGAACCGAGAGGTACGAGGCCGAGTTCTACTTTATGCCCTGACAGACGCTCACATAGCAGCGAGCCCAATGCGATACCAATAGAGAAGGTCGCCAATAAAACCATGACGACACTTTGATCTCCGCCTAGGAAGTCTTTAGCGAAGCCGTAGATCTGGGTCAGGTAGGCAGCGCCCAGAAACCAGAACCAGGAGATAGCGAGCACAGCCAGAAAGATACTTTTTGTCTGGCGGGCGTAACCCAGCGTACGCCAGGTTTCAGTCACCGGGTTGAAGCGAACTTTCTGTGTCGGGTTGGCAGGGGGGGCAGACGGAATCTGACGGCTGACAAGATACCCAAGGCAAGACACACTGATAATCACAGCGCTGACCCATATCACTCCGTCTTCGCGGGTGGCGATCACACTGGCGATCAGCGTACCAGTCAGAATGGCAAGGAAAGTCCCCATCTCAACCAGAGCGTTACCACCAACGAGTTCGTGGTTATCCAGGTGCTGAGGAATGATGCTGTATTTTACTGGCCCAAAAAACGCAGACTGTGTCCCCATCAGAAAAAGCAGACACATCAACCCCGCGGTGGCACCGAAGTAAAAGGCACAGGCGCCGAGCACCATGATGACGATCTCAAGTAACTTAATACGTCGTATCAGGTAAGATTTTTCGTATTTATCAGAAAGCTGACCAGCCAGTGCCGAGAATAAGAAAAAGGGAAGAATAAACAGCATCGCCCCCAAATTGTTCATCAGGCTCAGGTCCATCGTGCTGGAAAGCAGACCGAAGGTGATCATCGCCATTAGCGAGTTTTTGTAGACGTTATCGTTAAAGGCGCCTAGAAACTGAGTAAAGAAGAAGGGCGCAAAGCGTCGGCTCTTAAGAAGGCTGAACTGAGAGTGATCACGAGGATCGGGTGTGCCGTTGGGCGTCTGTTGGTCAGACATTAAAACATCCTGTCGTGCGGAAATTTGGTGTACCGAAAATACCACCAGTTCGACGTCAGGCCAAATCACAAAGAAGCCCGCGTTTAAGCGGGCTTCTTTGTGTTCACGTAATGTCGACTTACTTCTGGTAGTCGTAGGCTGAGAACCAGCCTTCTTCTACGTGTTCTTCGTGCTCAGCGCCATCAAAGTAGCTGTAAGCGCTGGTGTCACCCTTCAGCTGAACTTCCAGGAATGCAGTAACCAGCGTACGGAACTTCTTCTTATATTCCGTTTCTCCGTTCCCAAACCAGTGGAAGTGGCTACCGCCTGCATACATAGCAAGACCGCGTTCTGTATTAGGTGAAAGCTCAGAATAGTAGCGTTCAGTGGCGTAGGCCAGTTCGTCGAACTCACTGCCCAGCATCAGGATAGGAGACTCGATCGCTTCGAAATCAACACTGTAAGCACCTAACCAAGGAGCTAGTGCAATCGCGCTGGTGTGCTGGTCGACCATTTCTTCAGCTGCGAGGATAACGCCGCCACCACCCATGGAGAAGCCCATCAGGTTACGCTTACTGAGGTCGATTTTGCCTTGCAGTGGGCTGCCTGAGCGTGAGTTCTCGTCTTCAAATTCAGCGAAGCCGCCGAACTGAGCATCGCGCCAGCCTGGCGGAACACCCAGGGTGTTGTTAGGTGTCATGGTGAGAACGGCATAGCCGTGTGATGACAGGTGTTCAGCCAGCCACTCCATTTGTTCTTTTGTATTAGTGAAGCCGCCGGTCAGTGTGGTCGCAGGGATTGGTCCGCCACTGAGGTCACATGGGTAGGTCATACGCGCTGACGCGTAGCCGTCATTCTCGAGATTTGATTCATAAGAGCAGATCTCAAAGTCTCCCGGCACACCCAGAGCCTGGCCTTCTGGGGAAGGATCAGGATCACCGCCGCCGAAACAGCCAACGAGAGCAACCGAAGCCGCAAGTGGAAGAGCGCGGAATACGCTTTTCAGAGATACAGACATGTCGTTAACCTTTAGTTATTTTTGTAAGGAACCCATCCAGAATACCAAGCTGTATGAACCAGTCTTGTCATATATGGCCACTAAGATTGAGTTGGAAGCGAGTGTCCTAACAATGGCCAGATTTAACGATTGAAGTGAGCAGGCACAAAAAAGCCCGCAGTAAGCGGGCTTAAAGAGTAGAAGCGTGCGTGTTACTTCTGATAATCAAAGGCCGAGAACCAACCGTCTGAGACGTGCTCGTCGTGTTCAGCACCTTCGAAGTAGCTGTATGCCGAGTCATTGTCTTTCAGTTGTACTTCGAGGAATGCCGTTACAAGTGTACGGAATTCTGCTTTTGCATCCTGGTCACCGTTGCCATACCAGTCGTAATGGCTACGACCTGCGAACATGGCCAGGCCACGCTCAATATTACTTGGTAGCTGAGCGTAGAAATCTTCGGTGTAGTAGGCAAGTTCGTCATCTTCACTACCCAGCATCATGGTTGGTGCTTTAATGCCGTTGTAGTAGACGTTGTTGTCACCCAGCCACGGTGCGAGTGCAATAACGCTGGCCGGAGCTTCACCCATATCTGCCGCTGCAAGCAGTACGCCGCCGCCGCCCATCGAAAAGCCCATGATGTTGCGCTTGTCGAGGTTAATCTTGCCCTGCAGAGGGCTGCCTGCGCGGTTGTTTTCGTCTTCCAGTTCTGCGAAACCACCAATCTGAGCACTGCGCCATACTGGAGGCTGGCCATAGCGGTTGGTCGGAGTCATAGTCAGCACGACATAGCCGTGGCTTGTCAGGTGCTCAGACAACCACTCCATCTGCTCTTTTTTATTGGTGAAACCACCCGTCAGAGTTGTCGCCGGGAATGGGCCTGCACTCAGATCACATGGGTAAGTCATTCGCGCAGATGAGTAACGGCTATTGTCCAGGTTGTTCTCGTAAGAACAGATTTCATAATCACCTGGGTTAGTCAGAGCCTGGCCTTCTGGGGCCGGATCTGGATCTCCACCACCGAAGCAGCCTGCCAGAGCGACAGAAGCAGCGAGTGGAAGAAAGCGGAGCGTGGACTTGAATGAAACAGACATATATTCACCTGTGTTGTTTTTATTCTTAGTGAGTACAGGGTACCAAGCTGATTGAGCCTTTCACGCACTAATTTTACAAACGTTCACAGGTGGAACGAAATGTCCTATTCGTGTCCATTTAAGGTACCTGAACCTCAAAGCTCGTGATTGATCCGGGTGAAACGGTCAGGTGATTGCCTTTCAGCTTCGCTTAATACCTTTGCCGCTGAACTGCTTTCTTTCAGGTGGTAATCCAGCCAGGCGAGCGTCAACTCGATGTAGCTGTCACGGTTTGTGGTGATCTCTGGTCGGTACCACTGCTGGTGACGGCCATTCTCATACACAGCAATAAAACGCTGATCCGTGGAAGCTTCAACGTGCTGGTAAATTTCCTCGATAGATTCATTCGTTACCAGTAAGTCCTTAGCACCAGCCAGGATCATAGTCGGTGCGGTAGGGGATACGTTTCGTTGTTCTTTCAGCAAAAACGGCGCAAACGCGGCGAGGGCTTTAACGTCATCTTTCAGAATGCTCCCTGCGAGCAGGGTACCGCCACCGCCCATCGAAAACCCGGCGATTCCACGAAGGTTGGTATCAATCAGGCTCTTAAGTGGGGAGCCTTCTTCTTTAGTGGTGGCTACCAGCGTTTTCTGACCTCTGAGGTGCGCATCGCGCCATTGCTCAACTTTTCCGTACTTATCTGTCGGGGTCATCGCCAGAACCACATACCCCGAGTTGGCGATCGCCTCCGCCATCCATTGCAGTTTGTGATAGGTATTCGAATAACCACCCGTCAGCGTAATGGCAGGTAGAGGAGTGTCTGCATCACAGGGGTAAAAATACGCTGCTTCTGAATAATTTTCAGTCGACGGGACTTCAATCTGACAGACGTCGGCTGCAGAAAAACCCGAAAAAAGCAGTGCAGATCCAAGGACGAAATAATTTTTTAAGCGCATATTTTTCTTATTTTAAAAGTGAAAACAGCCGCTGAGCATAGGCCCAGCCTGACCCGAAGTCAAAATGCAGAAAGTTCCTGAAACAATCCGTTGCGTTGTTTCAGTGAACGAACTTTCCTCCCAAGCCTCACACTTTCACATGTTTAATGACCTCGTTCATGAGGCAAGGAGTCAAATATGAAAAAGCTAACTATCCCAGCAACGACTGCACTTCTTACTGCTGCTATGTATGGCACACCAGCAATGGCAGAAGGTGAATATGATGCAGATGCATTCGTCGGTGGTTCAATCAGTTACAGCAAACTGGAAAACCTCTCTATCGGTGGTGAAGAAGTCGAAGAGCTGGGTGATGCAGACGAATTTGACGACGACCGCACCAGCTGGAAAGGCTTTGCCGGTGTGTGGCTGAACGATTACGTGGGTATTGAGGGTCAGTACCTGAATCTGGGTGAATATAAAGAAGGCAGCTTCCAGTTTGACCCAAGCGGTTTAACGGCGTCACTGATGCTGGGTCTTCCTGCTGGCGATCACACTCGTGTATTTGTTAAAGGTGGTCAGTTCTGGTGGGATGCTGATGTAAAAGGTCCACTGGGCTACAGCGATGAGCGTGAAGGTACAGCCATGTTCTACGGTGTGGGTACATCCATCGCGCTGCTGGATAACCTGAACCTGCGCCTTGAATATGAGCGCGCTGATTTTGACGAAGATAACGTAAAAGCGGATGTTGATTTTGCCTCAGCGGGTCTTGCTTTCATGTTCTGAGTCGATTGACGACATAGAACGAGCAAACATAAAAAAACCCGGCAATTGCCGGGTTTTTTATGTGTCAGCTTTCAGATGAAAAGTCAGCTCAGCTATTAGCTGCAATAATATCGCGCAACACCATCGGCAGAATGCCCTTGTGGCGGATCTGCTCAAGCTCAGACGAGGTATCAACACGAGACCGCAGTTCATGCTGTTCGGTTGAGCCGTCTTTGCGCTTAATGGTCAGCGTTACAGAACCGCGTGGCTGCAGGGCATCAATGCCCGCCAGATCGAAGGTTTCAGAGCCATCCAGGTTCAGAGAGCCCAGTGTCACGCCTTCAGGCAACTGCAGTGGCAGTACGCCCATGCCGACCAGGTTGGATTTATGAATACGCTCAAAGCTTTCAGCAATGATGGCTTTTACACCCAGCAGAGCAGGGCCTTTGGCAGCCCAGTCTCGTGATGAACCAGTACCGTACAGCTTACCGCCGAATACCACCGATGGTGTGCCTTCCTGCTGGTAGCGGGAAGCCGCGTCGTAGATCGACATCTTCTCGGCATCGCCATTGGCGTTGTAGTAGTTCGTCACCGCACCAGTAGTGCCCGGTAGCATCAGGTTCCGGGCTTTAACGTTGCCGAAGATACTGCGTAGCATCACATGGTGGTTACCACGACGAGCCCCCAAAGAGGTCAGGTCGTTAGCATCGACACCGATCGACATCAGGTACTCGCCCGGAGGAGAGTCAGGGCGGATACGGCTCACAGGTGAGATGTGGTCGGTGGTGGTGTTGTCATCACACATCACCAGCATACGTGCGTCGCTGATGTTGTTCAGTGAATCCGCTGGGGTTTCCAGGGCGAAGCCATCGAAGAATGAGATTTCCTGAATGTAGCTCGACTTCTCATCCCACTGATACACAGGGCCAGTCGGGGATTCCAGCTTCTGCCAGGTTTCCGGGCCACCCATGGAGTTTTCATAGGTTTCGCGGAAGGCGGTCGGGTCCATGCACTCGTGCATGGTTTGCGTGATTTCCGCGTTGCTTGGCCAGATGTCTTTCAGGAACACATCATTGCCCTGAGCGTCTTGGCCCAGTGGCTCTTTGGTTACGTCGATATTCACGTTGCCAGCAATCGCCATGGCAATCACCAGCGGCGGCGACATCAGGAAGTTAGTGTCGACATCCGGGTGCACACGGCCTTCGAAGTTACGGTTACCCGACAACACAGACGACACAATGATGTCGTGGTCACGCAACGCCGCTTCAATGCTCGGCGCCAGCGGGCCAGAGTTACCCACACAGGTCGTACAGCCGTAGCCTGCGGTGTTAAAGCCCAGCGCATCCAGATGCTCCTGCAGCCCAGCCTTGGTCAGGAAGTCAGTCGCAACCGGTGAACCCGGTGCCATTGACGTCTTAACTCCGTCTGGCACCTTCAGGCCCAGCTCGTTGGCTTTCTTCGCCAGCAGACCTGCGGCAATCAGCAGGCCAGGGTTAGAAGTGTTGGTACAGGCGGTAATCGCCGCGATAACGATGTCGCCGTCTTTTAAGGTGCGCTCTGGCAGTGACTGGAAGATACCGTTCTCATCGGCCTTAACAGGCGTGACTTTCACTTCTTCAGGGGTACGATCGCCCGCTGTAGCGGTTTGCTGGAATACCTTGCCGATATCACCCAGCGGCAGTCTGTCTTGTGGCTTTTTAGGGCCCGCGACAGACGGCTCAACGGTAGACAGGTCCAGATGCAACAGGTCAGTGTAGCGCGGCAGTTTCTGGCCCGCTTTCCACGCCATGTTCTGCGCCTGGTAATACGCCAGCGGCAGGTCGCCATCTCTACCAGTAGCTTTCATATAATCAGCGGCGATTTCGTCAAACGGGAAGAAGCCCATGGTCGCGCCGTATTCTGGCGACATGTTAGCGATGGTCGCACGGTCAGGCAGAGACAGGTTCGCGCTGCCTTCACCGACGTATTCAACGAATTTGCCGACAACACCGCGTGGGTATTTACGCAGCATTTCGGTGATGGTCAGTACCAGGTCGGTCGCGGTCACGCCTTCTTTCAGCGCGCCCGTCAGCTCAACACCGATTACTTCTGGAGCAAGCATTTCCATCGGCTGACCCAGCATAGACGCACCAGCTTCAATACCACCGACACCCCAACCAACAATACCCAGCGCATTGGCCATAGGCGTGTGGCTGTCCATACCAATCAGGGTATCCGGGATCATCAGTTCATCCTGGTCCCCATTCACCTGTGTTAAGTAGCCCTGAGCCAGATACTCCAGGTTCACCTGATGCACGATGCCCGTCTGAGGCGGAATAATACGAATCGTGTTAAACGCCTGCGCACCCCACTTAAGGAAGCCATAGCGCTCTTTGTTACGCGCCGCTTCCAGCTCGCTGTTGATGCGCAGCGACGCCGGGCTACCGGTGTTATCCATCGTCACCGTGTGGTCGATCACCAGATCCGCACGCACCAGCGGCTCAATAATAGAAGGGTTCAGACCCATACGCTCAACCGCAGAGCGCATCGCCGCGAAATCGACGATGGCAGGCGTACCACTCAGATCGTGCATGATCACACGACCCGCCGTGAACGGAATCTCTACCGGCTCGGTACCCTGATGTGAAGGCCAGTTACCCAGTGCCTGCAACTGCTCAACCGTGATGCCGTTTTTACCGACATTACGGGCGATACCCTCAAGAATCGGGCGCAGAGAAAAGGGCAGTTCATCCAGATTGATGCCTAAACGTTCGGCGGTATCTGGCAGGCTATGGAAACGATGAGACGTGCCTGGCAGCGTCTTGATTGAGCTGGATGGGTCAAATGAAGTCATGCTGGATACCTAGAGAAATAGGGTGAGCCGGAAGCTTTAAGATTGTCCGCAATTCTAATGGTTAAAGGGGCTAAATCAAGGTAAACAGCCGCCGTTTGGGCGGGATTGTATACAACTTTGGTAATGTCAGGCCTAAGCGTCAGGTGAAAGAGCAATAAAATATCGGAGTCCTCGGCCAACCCCTTCCGACCGTAGGCAGTTCTTGGCGAGTAAATCGCCCAGATCGCGAGTCGCGGTGGCTTTAGAACATTTGCCAAGAGCCGCGTACTGTTGTGCACTGATGCCATTCGGAAAGCCATCCTTCCCAGCTTTGAATACCTTGTTTAGCGCAGTCTTCTGCCGCTCTGATAACTCTGTCGTCTTGTGTCGTTGCCAGAACGCGGTTTTCTCAAAGATGGTCGCTACTTTTTCTGAGGCCTCTTGTTGAGCAGCGATTAGGGTTTCGATAAACCAGCAGAGCCACTCAGTGATATCGAGCACAGCAGGGTCTTCGAGTTCCGACCCGTCACAACAACTGGCGGTATTCAGCTGGCGATAGTATTCCTTTTTGTTCTTTTCGATATGCGTCGACATGCTGAGCACGACCGGCATGCCCAGGTCTTGTGCCAGTGCGTATTCAATGATGGCACGGCCGATACGGCCATTACCGTCATCAAATGGGTGAATAACCTCAAACCACAGATGAGCGATACCTGCGCGGATCACGCCAGGTATTTGCTGGTTCTCGTGTTGATTAAACCAGCTCAGAAATTCAGCCATTAAAGCATCAACATCCTGAGCAGCCGGTGCTTCATAATGCACACGTTCATAACCTACTGGCCCAGAGACGATCTGCATCGGTTCAGGGCTGTCACGCCACTGGCCGACCGTCAGGTCGCTGTGCAGGATATTGTCTTCAAAGCCGGCGAGCACCATACGGTGCCAGTTGAACAGCATCTCTTTGCTGAGCGGTTGATTGAAGTGCTTTCGTACATCCACAAGCAACGCAGCCATACCCTCTGCCTTAACATCAGCGACATTGATCAGAGTGGGGGACAGATTCAGGTAGTTCTGTAATGACGAGCGCACACTGGCCGGGTTCAGATTCTCACCCTCAATCAGGCTGGTGTTGATCGCCTCATCGACCATCAGATCCAACTGAGCGGCAATAGAGTCACCGTCATCCGTCTGTGACAAGCGGCCAGACAGCTGGGAGGCTTGCTTGGCGTACTGGTAAGCCAGAGCCGACAGCTTACTGCTGTCGTAGCTGAACTGGGGCCAGTATTTGTGTTGCCAGATGTAGTTCATGGGCTGTCCGGGTGGCTGTGATGCTTCTTGTTGCGTGCATTGAGCCGCAAATTTCATATTTTCGGCTCATTATTTTTGGTTATATGAGCCGTAAAGGCAAGTTTTGCGGCTCAGTATGGGTTGTTATTTGAGCCGGGAGTGTTTTTTTAACGCAGGTGAGCAGCAAAACAGGCGTTGTCAGATCGTGGATTGACGTGGATGTCCGGTTAGGTGTTTGAGCCGTAAAGGCAGGCGTAGGCGGCTTATTGGGTAAGAATCAACGACTCTGACCCCTTGAATCCCCGCAGTGTTTCGACCGATGCACTGCGATACAGCGCCGCATCAAATAGAAAGACAAGGCCGCAAGTCCGATATTAACCAGAAATATTGCAATATGTGCCAGATCGAATTTAACCAGATGCGATAAAGCTAAGGCAGCCAATGGCACAGTTAACTGTATCGACCAAGCCTTTCCTCTGAATGCTGCCAGTCCAAAAAATAATGCAATAGCGCTATTCAATATTGGTACCACCAAACCTGACAACAAAGGCGGTATGTCTAATAATGACGTCACGCCTAGCAAGCTCAGGGTAATAGTCAGCGCCAGTACAACAAAAGTAACACTACCAAGCACTTTAATTCTCCAGCCTAACTATATAGATCGCGGCATTTTTCACGTGCCCATCGAGAGAACTCGAAAGAAATGACAACCCGGCTGCCAGAGAATCCCTCAAAGACAAAATGGTGTTTTCAGTAAGTGCTTTAGTTGTCACTCGCTTGGGGCCCATTCCCAGCTTGAAATATTCTTTTACCTGCCTGTTAGTCATGGCAGGGTTCTCATATTTAAGTACTTCTCTCGCAAGTCTCGTCCTTGCAGGTCGGCTTGCACTGCCTGCCTTTGCTGCGCCCAGAGTGATACCTGCCCGGCCCATTATTCTCATCACCTTAGCCATAGCAATAGCGGATGCCCCAACTCCTAACAATGAAACTCCGTCCAAGACCTTCATAGTTGTTTGATAAGCAGGAATATTATCGTAAATCTTGTTAGCTTTGGGGTCTGTAATTGCGTTATAGGTACGAACGGCTGAAACAGCGCAGGATGCACCAGTTGCCACCGTCGCAGCATACCCAATGCTGGTTAACGCTAGACTAGTACCACCAGTGACAGGGGTCGCAGCGGTGGAACCAAACGTAACCAAGGCAGCAATCACCGCCGCCGAACAGTTGATAGCTGCCAGCCCGGCTTCCTGGCCAATGTTGCCCCAGTCATATTGAGAAGCAACCTCTGCGTCGAGGTCGATAACAAGGTAATCTCCGGCAGCCAGACACGAATTGTTTTCCCGAATAGTCGAAGAACCCTGATTTGTATTAAGAATGATACCAATCCCTGTTAGCGCAGGAATTTTGTCGATTTCATAAGTAATCGTTTGATATTTTGTGAGAGATATAGTCACAACACAACATCCTGTAATAAATATCCATTTAAAGAGTCGGCCATCGACGCCGAACGCAGTGTATCGAAAGATACGCTACATCAAAACGCGTAACAACCGGGTTTAGTCGATGCCAAGCAGATCGATAAAAATCCACGACTCTGCCCCCTTGAATCTGAAGAGTCAGAGTACACGTCAGTTAAGAGACGAGCGGAGCAGGCAAAAGAAGCACGCGAACCTAATCACCCGCAACAACAAGCCTACGGCTTACTACCTTTTGCTGGTAATCCTCGCCAAGACATGCCTGAAGGCATTTAAATGCGCCTGACGGATTATCTGGATTTAGTTGACTCAATCGTCTCATCCATGAGACTCACCCTTCGGGCAGCCTAGCGGCTGTGCAAAGTGTTCCCTACACTTTGTGGACCGGCCGTCAAATCCGAGAGAACAAGCGTGGTTCAGTCTGTGAGACTGAACACGCGATCATGAGCCGCTTAGGCATAGACGCTGAACATTGGCTCTACATCATCCAGAACTTCGAATCGGAATTCAAAGGCATCGTCGGCGCAGCCCATGAAGTGAAGTCGAAAATCACCAAGTTTTGGGACGGCCAACGAGAACGAAGGCGAGCGGCAGGCATCGCGGCATGTAAACTGCGCCTTTCTTAAAGACTCCTACCGATCGAAATCTTCCATCAGAGCAATCTGAGATTGCCGCTTGCCTGAAATATGGCTTTTTCGCCTGAAAAGCCACGAACTCAAGGCCTTGAGAGGCTAGGCAAACCAACTAGATCCACCGGCGTAATTTTGAACCAGAAATCAAGGCTCTTTCTCTTACTATGACCGTCCATATAACTCGATGAGTCGTAAAGTTCATATTTGCGGCTCATAAAAGGGCGATATTTGAGCCGTAGAGCAGGCGTAGGGGCTCACTGGGTAAAAATAAACTACCCTGACCCCTTGAATCCAGTGGTAAAAAAACATAAATAGACGTTTGGACGAAACTAGAACAGTGGTTTTATTTTCACTTCGATAGAAATTTCAATCCACAAGTTCACTCAGTTTAACGCAGCGTTATACAATGGTCGTGCAAATTCCGTTTGCGATCCAAAGCGGTCATTAGGAATGATCATGTAGATCCCAGTGAAAGGAGTTCATATGAGCCAACAAGAAGAGACGTATCCGGCCAGCGCCATATCCTCCTGGAGCGGCTTTGTTTATCAAGGGAAAGTTGCACTCTACCACTCCCTAAAGCTCATACTCGATGGCGACTTTGATTTTGATCTTCAGCTTGACAGTACTGATGATTTCGCTATCTATAGAAATGGAAAATTACACACCGCGCACCAAGTCAAAGCTAAGGTAGGTAAATATCGAAAGAACTATGCCAAGGCCTTGGAACAGTCCACTTTAATTGAACATGACAAAATCGAAGGGACCACTCGTTACTTTCACGTATCTGTCCCGCTAGAAAACACAAGTGATCACAAAGGCGCTAGCGGAGAAATCGTGAAATTCTACCCCTACGGAGACAGCTTTCATTGTGGGCTGGGTGAAATTGAAGGACTAACCAAAGCACTAATAAAAAAAATATGTGAGAAACAGCCCGTCACGGTCAGTGATAATCTCATAAATTTTAACTATTGCTTACTCTCAGAAAAAATAAGTGCTAAGGCGATAGATAATCACAAACTAAATCAAGTAGACGGCTTTTCAGAAAAAAAAGCTGCTTACGATGGTCGTATCAACGCGAGAGATATCCTAGATGAAGTACTGCTCCAAAACCCCTATCAGGATAGGGATTACTATGCAGTTAATCTAAAGGCAAGGCTCCAAGCTCATCTAGAGGAGAGGTTGGATCAGGCTCTTCCAACTATGAGTGACGTAACATACGAGAGAGCCAAACGTCTCTGTGAGCACATTCGGATAACCGATATCAACGAATTAAAAACTCTATGCCAGATGATGAAACCTTCTGAGCGCTTTCAAGACGTTCAGACGAACGACATAAGGCGATATTCTAAGCTTATTCAGGCCATTTCTGTGGAGCCCATCTTCAACGACCTTCCTCATTATCTCGACAGCGAAAATCGGTTTTACGTACCTACCGCTCTTGATGTGGATGAAAGCGAGGAGTGTGAGTCTGACATGATCAATGAAATGAAAAACAACGGAGATCTGCTTAGACTACTTTTTGAGTACAACCATCTAATCGCCAGTAAAGCAAAAGAATCATTCTCCTTCAATTCAAAGTTCACAAACTCAGACGATTTTGACGATAAGCAGGCCACTGCGAAGCGTGAAAGTAACATCACTAGGTCGCTATGCATTAGCGTAATGACAAAAGACGACGCGGAGGCTCGACTGAATGATTAAAAAACTCATTGATGAAGCACTTAGTGCCCATGGCTTTGTGAACAAACATGAACGGGACACCACAAGCTTTTATTTTCGCGAGTATGGATCTGCCATTAGGTTCGCAGTTGTACATAATTTAGACGAACTTATTGCCCCAGACGAGTTAAATAATCGAATCAATCACCTTGCTCCTGAGGAGTTTCTCAGAAACCCAAGCTTCAAGAAAAACTGCGATTTAATTTGTATTCATCGTCTTGACGTTCTGGCCGAATTCAAGGAACAAGAAGAAGAGATATTCGCAATCGAAGAAGACCCGCACTTTTATAAAAAATATGTACTTTATTACAGTACTGCGGAAGAAAGTGCGCTAACTGATTTCACATACGACGAGCTGGAATCCGTGATTTCTGACAAGAAAAAATTTCTTAATTACAAAGAGAATCCTCTTGCCCCCACACAATACAGTTTCGCTGCAAAGACCTTTATCAAACTTCCTTTCTTAGAGTTACCTAGTCATCAAGATAACCTTACACCCTTGAGGTTGCAAGCGGCTGAGGTGGTTGCAGAAGCTGGACTGACTGAAATGTATTCGACTATCCAGAGAGTTACACACAAAAACACCGACGATATTATTAGGGAAATGATTAGTAATGAATTGGAAAATATCTAAGGTTGAAGTCTCTAGTTTCAAAGCATTCAAGCATGTCTACTTGGATCTTGGCGAGTCGTCCTTGCTAACTCTTGACGGTCCGAACGGTTATGGTAAGACCAGTATATACGACGCCATTGAACTACTGCTCACTGGCCAAATCAATCGAATAAAAAACCTATTCTCTACTTTACTAACCAAGAACAAAAGGGACTACGCGGACAATCTCTTCTGGAACAACCGGTCCGGCGAGAACGATCTCTGCATTAAAATTGAATTCATTAATGATGAACGTAAACTTATTTTAGCAAGACATTGCCCTGCTGAGATATTCCAAAAACCAGCGAATAATCGTGCAGACAAGTATGAAAACTTTAAGCTTTACGAGCTTCCGGAATTTGAATCAACTGACTTTACAAAGATCAATCTGCGCGACAACAACTTCCTTGACGAAGTTTTCGGTAAAGACTTCAGGGAAAATTTCTCCTTCCTTAACTATCTGGAACAAGGGCAAAACCGACTGTTACACACTCGGGTAGATGAACGTAAGGATGAACTAGGAAACCTTTTTAACATCAACGATATTGAAGTTGAGATTGAAAACTGCAACACCATAAACAATAAATTCACAAGGTTCATCAACAATCCTGAACGCACGGAGAAAGCTCGATCACTTGAAAATGAGATAGCCAGCTTAAAAACCACATTGCAGGCAGAGACAATTAACGTTGAGTACAAAAAAATCTCAACGGCTGATGTCCAACCAATATGGGACAAGGAGGTTCTATTCTCAACGTACTCAGCGGAAGATCATGCTGCCTATCAGGAATCAATTCGCAAAATTATTGCCCTTCTACCGCTCAAAGCCACGATAAAAACTAGAGTTCATAACGAGGGAGTCGATGCCGACATCGAACGTAACGAAGAATCTTTGAGGAGCTTATCTCAGTTCGGTAAAGACCTGGACAAGCTTGACGGGCTTGAAGCAATCAAGAAGGGGGTTAATGAACTGGAGCGTTCTGCGGCCATCATCAAGCGCGGAGCTAGGACAATCAAAGTCGAAGAAGCCCAATCATTGCCAAGCTGGGCGGATGGGCGCCTTGAGTGGTTTGAGTTACAAATTGAATCCCGAAACAGCCTAATCGAAAAAAACAGCGCCAATGCGAACATCATAGCTGAATTGGAACGCCTGAAAAGGCAGCTGATTGATGAACATAAGAAGTCCTACCCCGATGATCAGTTGTGTCCTCTCTGTGGTACGGACTGGGAAGATCATAAATCAATGTTGGATGCCATTGAAGCAAGAACCAAGCAGATCTCTGAATCACTAAGCAAGGACGGTAAGGAGTTAGTTAACCTTATCGCTTCTATGGACGCTGAGCTGAAGCTCATCGACAGCCATATCCAAGGTAGATTGAGAGTTATCGAGCCTACATTTGAACTAAATCTTCATGCTGCGTTGACCAAAATCAAACATCGGCTACCAGCAATAACCCAGCTAAGGGAGAGGCTGATTAACGACAATATTCAATTTACTGACTCATTTACGGAAAATGATGATGTAGTAAATGAGCGACTTGAAAGGCTGAAAAAAGCGATTCTAAGGAATAAAAAACAGATTGAAGTCGATGCCGTAGCGCTGCCGGAGGACTGGAGAGAAACAGCAAGCAGCGCCTTCAAAGACCTACAGGACTTCTACATAATCACGGCAGAAGACTTGACGGGTAAAGAACAGTACATATCGATTAAAGCTAACGAGGCTAAAAATGCTAGGTTACAAACCTGTATTTCCGATCTTAAACTTATCGAAAAAGAAACCTTAGCGGCCCAAAAAGCACAAGGTAAAATCAAAAAGCTCCGAGACACACTGAAGGCGACAGAGCAAAGGTATGCCGACCAGACAATTTCGGCTATTGAGCTCATATTCCATATATACAGTGGCCGACTGATCCAAAACTACCAGCGCGGTCTGGGCCTATTTATCGAGAGCCGAGAAGGCACACAGTTGAGGTTTCTGACTGCCGAGAAATCTGAACACGACGCAGTCATGTCCATGAGTTCTGGTCAGGTGTCCGCCCTTAGCCTTGCCTTCTTTCTATCACTGAACAAGGTCTATGCTAAGGTACCTATCATATTGATCGATGACCCGTCGCAATCTCTGGATGAAATCAACGTTGCTTCCTTGACAGATCTACTCCGTTGCGAACTCAAACATTGCCAATTGATTGTCTCCTCGCATGAGGACGATATCTCTGCATATATGCGCTACCGGTTTAACAGGGCAGGTTTGAAAACAGGTTCGCTTAACATGCAGCTCTTGGCGAAAGAAGCTTGGTAAAAGCCGCTTGTGGTTAACTGGTGGAGCTAGGTTTTCTTTAGGGTAATGGGATGAGTTGATTCTCGTGGAGTTGTTCGCTATTGGTAAACTTTCCTCAAATTAAGGAAAGGAGGTCAAGGATAGACAAAACAAAAAAGTCAGGAAGCTATATCTGGATGGTTTTGGGAGATAAACGGGGCGGTTATAATCTCCACAATTAGCCGGATGTGGGTATAGCGATTATTGTGCAGCTCAGATAACGTATACCAAGTTGCTGCATGCGGATAAGTTACTCGCTGCGCTCTAAATTTATCGGTGAGAAAAGTGTGAAACTGCTCGTTAAAATCCTATTTCCGCTATGAACTGATTATGTCCATACAATAAAAAACCGGCGCCTCTCTCGAGTGCCGGTTTTTCTTTTCTAGCCCTCTGCCTCAACCAAAAGGTCAGGGCAGTGGGCTAATCGCCTCAAAAACTGTTAATTAAACAGCTTTCAGAGG